>Ga0325410_1002943_pt1 | contig 19120 bp, 5 predicted proteins | sample PopdelMetagenome_16_FD_206182 | JGI IMG/M metagenome (GOLD analysis project Ga0325410, IMG submission 206182) | Populus deltoides microbial communities from Bellville, Georgia, United States - Xylem-PdIQD-R3 | ecosystem: Host-associated > Plants > Phyllosphere > Stem > Wood/Secondary xylem... | reverse complement strand
TGTAGTGAAAAGATGAAATTAAAAGTGAGAGAAGTACAATTAAAAAAATGAAAAAATGTGTTGTTAATCTCAAAATTTTTAGAATTTTTATTTTGGTATTAAATTAACTTCATTTTATTTATTTTCCAGTCTTTAGGTTTGATAAAAAAAAAATCTTTAAAAAAAAATATCAACTAACCACATTCTGACAACAAAAAATGGTTGATTTTTATGTTAAAATATTTCATTCGATGAGAGAATTTTGATGACGGTAGTTTTTTTTTTTTCTACAAACATGATTGTAAAGGTAGATTAAGGTTTGTTTAGATTTTTTTTATTCAGTTGGTTTTTATTTTTTGAGTGATTTTAGAGTTTTTTTAAAATTGATAGATGGTTTATGGTAGTTTTTATTGTATTTTTTAAGTGAACATAGATGGAAAATGGGTTCTTAGGCCAAACCTTCCTCCTCTCAATTTTCAAGCCATCATAGTAGTGGCTGAATTTTAGACAGCAGCATAGCAGGTGAGTTTTCACCTAGTTTATAAAAAAACACTTGTCTACTTTTACGAACGATAAAAAAAAAATACCTAGGTTTAAGTTTGGGCTTCCAAGCATAGGTGCAACTGGACTTTTTTTAAAGGACATGTACTTGAGGTTGGCCAATTAGTGCCTCGACTCTTCTTTTTTAATTATATTTTAACAAAAAAGTAATCAATACCTTCTTTTTCATGTATTTTTTCTTTTCATCAATATTTTTATTTAAATTTTACTTAACACCATTTCTCTCTGATCTTTTAATTTTTCTTGTTCACCTTTTTTAAATAGTATTTATTTTTTTTAATTATTTTGTATTTTTAGAATATTTCAAAGAGATATTTTTTATATCATTATTTAGGAGCTTGTTCAAACCATATAATAACTTGACTAACTTATAATTTTTTTTTTTCCTTCTTTCTAACAACAAACCCATATGATTGTTTTATATAGATCTTTTCATTAAGGTCACCATTTATAAAAATTATTTTTCAATCCATATAATATATTTCAAACTTGTTAATTGTTGTGGTGGTTATTAACATCTATATAAAAAGTATTCTTGATATAGGTGAGTATGTATCAAAATAGTCAATACATCTCTTTTATTTTAATCCTTTGACAACATGTCTTGCTTTGCATTTGTTAATCATTCTATCAACCTTTATCTTCCTCTTGAAGATCCATTATGGCTAAATGATTTACTTCTAGGTGAAAATACATTTGTTCTCAAGTAATCAATCTCGTCTCTTTCCAGTAGGATGTTTTAAGGTATAACATTGCTTCAAAGTAGTTTTGAGGATTGCTTTGTAAAACAAATAAGCTAGAAAATCAAGATAAAACTTTTTTTTTTCTCTTTTACTCTTTTATAACACCCTGAGCCTTATTCATGCAATTTCTTCTTTTAAAGTAATCATGTGCGTGAAAAATAGATAAATTCCTTTATATATATAATGGATAGAGTCTCACTTATATAGAGGCCACCCGATTAACACCCAGACACGAGATTTACTCTACACATACACATCAAACATGTAAAGGGTTTTCCATTTACATCAAAGGATTTATATAGTTTTTAACAAAATTTTGGTATAATATTTTCTATACGAGGATCTATCTAAAATTTTATTCTTCAATTAATACTTGCACAACATAACTGCAATCCAAACCACATTTAGTTTATACAATCAATGCTCACGAGTAGCATTAGGAATGCCACCCAAAACATGTCATCAATCACAATTATTTACCACATTAATACACATGGTGTGTTTATATTATTTTATATGATATATGCAGTTATGTGTGTGTACAATGAAACCATAATTATTAGTAAACCATCATTGTATTTGCTAATAATTTCAAAATATTAAACATAGTAGTTTAACTACATGTCATAAGATAAAAATTATAAAATTATACATATCACAAAAAGAACTACACAGTCCCAATCATAAGATTACTGTTGCGATGGTAGATGCAATGGACCTGAAATACATAATAGTATAGAAAATGAATAAATATACCTTACACACATATACTATGTTAAACCTCGGTACATCAAAATTATAATGGTTCCATTTCATTCGAATTATTTTTTTTTAACTACTACTCCATCATTACGATTAGAAAACTTTCCTAACATTGTTTCCATTGTTATAGCCAACTCAACACCATATAATTAGTCCTCATCAGCATGGACAACTCACTTTTACACCCTTAGTCTCTACCAGTACAGTCGACTTTAATTTAACACATTTAGTCTCCACTGGTGTAGTTGACTTTAACATAAATTAATTTGTCTTTGTCCAAACAATTGTTTTTAATATATTAATAACTAGTCTTCATCCAAACAATTGACTTTAACATGTAATAATTAGTTTTTATCCAAATGGTTGATTATCTTTTAACAATGAATAATTAGTATATATCCAAACAGTTGACTATCTATTAACATATAAATAATTAGTCTTTTTCCAAACAACTGATTATTATATAACATAATTTTTTTTAAATTAATTTTGAAAACTTATTTCACATGTATAAAGAAATGCTAACAAGAAAATATATTTAAATAAAATGGTGAGGTGATAAACATCTACCTGACTCTTTAGTATTGCGAGCTTCTCTAACTACTGATCTAACTTTAGATGTCCTTCCTAATTTTCAAGAAAACATCACCAATTGATACCCAATTCATTACAACCTATTATTCATACTTATCAATACACATCATTATTCTTTTTGTACTACTAGTTTTTATTTCAAATACAATTTCATATTTTTAATTTTTATTTTGCACACAATTGGCTTTCTTTACTAACAACATGCATTTAATATATATATATATATATATATATATATATATATATATATATATATATATATATATATTTCTCATTTTATCAAACTTTCAATCATGACACAACATACATAACCATTTAAATTATAACATCCAATCAATTTATAACTTCACCGTATCATTTAAAATCCTAAACATTCACACAATTTATCAATTCTCATACTTTCATCTCTTCACATTTCCAAGCATAATCCAATATCTAAACATTTTATCTCACATGAATCACAACCACGATTAAAACACAATCTCATCATTATAGCAATCAAGTTCAAGCATAATATCATTATTTAAAATACAACACCTATACAACTTAGTCAACTTTACCACAATTTAACTTACATAACCAATATTGACTAACTTATTTAACATAAATTACCATCAAGATTAAACACACTATCATCCTCATACCAATCTAATTTAAGTATAACAACATTAGCGAACACATTAAAACTTATACAATCCTATCATATTTTGTATTTTTATTTTTTCTATATTTAACGAACACAACAAACATCAACCAATTTATTTCACATTACAATATTCCAAACAAATCTCAACATCCCCCCAATATCATTTAAAACATTAAAATCAATACAATTTAATTTAATTTATACATTTTCACCATTTCCACGTATAACAACAATAAATAAATTTTCTTGCAACCCACATAACATCATTCAAAATAAATTTAAAACAATCTGAATATCATTAAAATACCAAAACCAACATAATTTAATCAAATTTTTAAGTTCCCCTAAATATCAAAGCATGGTCGGCCACTTTAATATTTCAATATATATAATTGGTTTTTAATTTCTTCAATTAATTTCTTAATCATATATATATATATAGAGCATAATTAACCAATAATCAAACAATTTCATATTATCATACAAAATTTTACATAACCTTAATTTCTCAATTTGGGGATTTTCAATCCAAAGAAAAAAAAAAGAATGAGAAAAGTGTACTTAATTCTAAAAAAACACCTTCCAAACACCAATTAACCAAATTTGATAGGTCTCTTGCAACCTTTCCAATAACTTATATTCTCCCTTTCAATTTTGCAACTTCTTCTCTCTAAATTTCAACCTCCAATCTCTCTCTCTCTAAGTTTTTTTTTCTAATTTAATTTTGTTTTGTTTAATAGAAATCACCTAAATCTCAATCTTTATGGCACACAAATTGAAAGAAAAAGAAGAAAAAGAAGAATTTTTCTTGGATGTCGTTGGCCTCATACAAAAAAAGAGAGGGATTTTTCCTTTTATTTATAAAAGCACCACTCATCCATTGTCTTTTTGTTATTTTTGTCAAATCCTTAACTATCGACAGTTTATGAAAGTTTTTTCTTTCTTATCATTTAGTTGCATAGGAATTTGGTGATAGCTAGAGGAGGCATCCAATAAGCTTATATGTTCAAACCTGTGGTGGAGTCAACCAATTAGTCAATCTTAGGAAGATGATAGCTATTATTTAGGTAAGCTTTATTTAAATCTGTGAAGTTCACACTCTTCTGCCATTTGCCATTGTTTTTTTTTACCATTACCACATTTGCTGGCCAGACAAGGTATATTACTTCCTTGATAAAGCCAGCAACCAAAAGCTTATCCACCTCTTGTGTTATTATCTTCTATCTTTCACCTCTAATATTTCTCTTCTTCTAGCGGATCGGGTGAATAGTTTGGATATTTGGATGTGAAGGAGTTCTATTAGTGATTGTTATTGTGAAACCCTGAAAAAAAAAAGATGATTAAAATAAATGGTAAAATGTTAAAAATAAAATAAAAATAAAAATAAAAATATTTCTCATATTGAATAGTTTCACGCTTTTGAGCAGAACGTTTAATCCGACCGTTAAATCAAATTGAAATTTTAGGAAAAATCTTATAACATATAATTTTACATTTGATTAAAATTTGAGGGCAATTCAATTTCGGGAAGATTTTTTTAAAATTGCTAATAGTCGGATAGTAAATAACATAAAATTCACCAATGGCAGTTTTGTAAATATCTGATGAGCTGGCAAAGTCCAGCAATTTATTCTCCCTTATTTTGATGCCAGAAACAGAGGTAACAAAGGGATGAAAACAGAGGTAACAGAGGGAGAGAAAAGGAGGGAAAAACACATGAAACAAAAAAAAAAATTACCTTGAGAGAAAGAGTAGAAATTGTGTAGAATCAAAGATTTAAAAAGTGTAAATCACCAATTCACTTCCTCAAGCAAGGATTTAAGAAGAAAACTAAATGAGGGAGAAGGGTGAGAAAGGGGTCGTAAGTCATGGCAAAGAAGAAAAATTAAAGGGGAGGAAAAATATCACCATGTTAGCTTTCGAAGTTCATTTTAGTGTTGGGTAATAAGTTCTAAGTTGTTTAAACAAGTTTGGGTGGAAAGAAATAGATTAATGCATTGTTCTTAGATTTCTTGAATTAGGGTTCTTAGGAGAGAATTTAGGAAAAAATATGAAATTTTTGAAATTGATACATTGTGATAGGATGTGTTGATAATGATGCAAAATAATGAAGGATGGAAGATAAAAAAAAAAATATGGGTGTTATGAAAATGAAAAACAACAATGCTGGTTAAATTTGAAATAAAAGAGAAGGAGCATGGAATGTAATAAAGTTCGTATAATTGTGTGAATTATATTGGTGAAGCCATTTGATTTACTGATTTCAGGACAACATATTACTGCAGAGGCTTTGATTCAGGATTTTGAAAATGTGTTTTTATTTTGCATTCATTATTGGGAGGTACTGTCATGATGGTGGTAATCTTTTCAAATCATTTCATATCATTGCAGCTTGCAACAAAGTTCCGTAATAGTGGACAAACATGTGTTTGTGCAAACAGAATAATTGTGCAAGAGGGTATCCAACTATAGAATTACAGCCCTGATTTTACCTCTTAATTCTAATTTTATATGTAATGTTGAAATATGTAACGTGACAATGAAATTATGTACGTGTTACAATTCTGGATATGAATATTGTAACAAGCATACCTTCCTTATATTTATAGGAGGAGCATTCATGGTTGGAACCATAGCGGAGCGAGCTCGAACACCTGGAGCTGCAGGTAGGTGTTTCGCTCTTTAACCATGTAAAGTTATTGTAGTTGTTCTTTTGTTTTTCTTATATGTGATTAGGTTGTCTTTGTTATTTACATTTGATAATTATTAGAACTGAATTGTGTCATGGTTGTAAGAGAATGATGAGAGCACATGGTTAAGAATGAAGAGAATTATTTGATGAATAAAATTAATTAATATAAAAGATAATGTGTATGACTTAGTTATCTAAATGGTCAAAAACTAAGGAGATATGAATATTGATTTTGACTTAGTTTTCCAAAGTGGTGGAAAGCTAAGGTGAACAGTATTCGACTTAGGCATTTGCAAAGGCATGGCTAAGGTGATATGGAAAAATGACTTAGTCATCCGTAAGAACAGAAACTAAGGTGTGGTTATAAAACTTAGTCATTCATGTGTAAAATGGCTAAGGTGGTAATGAATTTGATCAGGAATTGAGGAAGACCTAGATTAATTGTGTGATTACTTGGACTTCCATTAAGATGGGGACCAAGGTGGCAAAAAAAGAAAAAAGAAAAAAAAACGAGTAAGCTTTACAAGCAAACTATAGAGCTTGGTAATGGAGAAGTCATCTCAAGTAATTAAAGTTGAAGAATATGTCTACAGAAAATGTAGTAGAAATTATGGTGTTAAAAGGAAAAAAAAAGTGTAAACTATATATGTGTGTGTGTGTGTGTGTAAATAAATTAAATTAGTATTACTAAATAAATTATGTTGTATTTGTTGCAAGTCTTTCTCATACCGTAGGACAACCTTGATTTTCTTCTTTTGTGGATAGTTACTTACTAGGTATATTTTGGGTATATGGATTATGTAATTTTCTAGTTCACTAGGATTTAAAGTTATATTTTAGGCTTGTAATTAGTGTCAAGTCATATACCACTTGTTAGTTAATTAAATCTCTTTTGTGTAGGCGTTAAAGAATTCTCAGTATGCATGTAGATAACTTTATAATATGCTTGTTTTAATGATATCATGTGTGAAGAGAAAAGATATATAACACTACTGGTAGAATGAAAAATGGTGAAGATATAAGTTAAAGTGGATAATGTGATGAGAAATCAGATTTCTGTTGAAGAAGTCTAGAATGGTTGGATCATAAATATACAGGATAAATTGTGTTTTAGGTTGATGTCGACACTTAGAAAGGTCAATTTACAAAGGAGATTTTATCGAATTTTCGGTAGCCAATTAATAATAATAATAATAATAATAATAATAATAATAAGCTTAAAATTTTTGTCAGGATAGTTAGGGATCAAGGATATATATATATATATATATATATATATATATATATATATATATATATATATATATATATATATATAATAATAATAAGCTTAAAAGTATATGAATAAAAAAACAATTTCCTAATTTTTCAACGAATTTGACATAAATAAAATAGAGGGTGTTACAGTTATTGCGTTAGTGTTAGGGTGGAACTCATTTTTATGATTGCTTGTTCATTTTCTCCAAGAGGAATATCCCTCAATTCTCTAGCAGCATCTGTTCTAACCCCTTTATTTTCTTCAAAGACACCCTTGAAGCAGGTAAAGACATTGTTTTAAAGTCATTTGATTCCGTTGTACTATGGCTACTCCCTTTTGAGTTGGAAAATTCAGTGTCAAGTACCTTAGGTGATGATAACATTGATTTGATGTAGAAAAGGTCTACCCATAATAGCATTGTAAGTCAATGCCATAAAAGTTTGCTAAAGGGAGACACACTTAGAAGGTGTGCTAATAGTAACTAGTGTTTCCAGGGCACCCTTTACCAGTGCGCCCGAGCCTATATCCTAATGAGGGAAGTCTTTCTTGGATCCAGTCTTGAGGGGGTATCCATATATGTGCCATCACTTTACGAGAAAGAATGTTGATCGCATTGTTATCATCCACCAATATTTGATGGACTCAATGGCTGAAAGGATTGTGGAGATGACTGGGGCATCTTTATATAGGAAAGTTACTCCCTTTCCATCTTCTAAGGTAAAGACGATGAGCTCATGCTACTAGTTCAGAAGATGAGTAATTGTAAGGACCTGTTTCCCATACTTTCTCTTTCTTGTGTTAAAATCACCCATAACTGAGGTACCACCAAAGATCATGTTGATTTTGGGTAGTGCCTATATAAATTGGCTAGGCTCTTCTGAAAATAGCCTTTATTTATCAATTTTTTGATTTCTTTTTTCAACATACAACACTTTTTAGTTTTATATCTTTTATCCCGATAGAACATACAATAATTTTTGAAAGTGCGAGTACTAGATGGTGATCTCATGGGTGAAAAGTATAGGATAATTTTATATCCTCAATGGCAGTGAAGATTTCTATTAGGATAACATTCAATAGAGTCGTGTGCATTTCAAGGTAGGTCGTGCGTCCCCTGACTAGCCTTTTCTTACTTTTTCTAAGGTTGTTGTCCCTCATAAAAAAATGATCTTGCTTGGAAGACCTCTCTGTAAAATTCTGTTTAAAGAAACGAAGAGGCTCATGAAGCAACACACTCGCATCTTCCACCCGTATATGGTTCTCCATGACCTACCTCACTTTTAACAAGCTTCTGTTTGGTAGAGTGTACAATATTTTCTATAAATCTCTTTTTTACTCCACTTATTAAAGCCTCAAAAGCCACATGCTCGATTAATTCCTCAATATGGAACATTTCCTCATTAAACCTTTTTATGTGGGTTTTATTTGGACTTGTCATCTGCTTGAGTGACCCCGAAAAGTTCTGTGAAACTTTTTTTTATTACGATGCTTGTGTTGACTTGTGCTAATAGCTTGGTTTAAAGCTTTCCAAAAGTTGTAATAAAGCATGGCTCCAAGTTATTATACCATGCATGTACTAACCCTCTGGAAATTGTAGGGAGGATCTTGCATATGACATAGCTATCCTGGATAACCAATTCCAAACTACTCTATACGTTTTGCATATGTTCATTGGGTTAGCAAGACTCCTATAGTTGTCTAAAGTCATCTTGGTAGAAATATAATCCTTAGACATATGAGTACACAACACTCATCTTGACAATAGAGAATCTCAAATTAAGTGAAGGGTATAGACACCCTTATACATATACTCCTTTGGAGGTTGTTTCTCACTCCTATGTTTATCAAGTTTTGAGAGCTTGAGGTTTCTAGCATAGAACAACGGGACTGATGGCCAAATAGGGATCTAGAATACTTGATATGAGTATGAGCATTTTACGATGTGAGCACTCTCCAGAAGGGTTTGGTGACCATTAAGGTTGAAAACCCCTCAACATTTCATTCTACCCAAACTCCTCTAGGTAGTGTAACTGTTTATGAGCACTGGTGCAACTTATGGTTATAGAGCTGTAAAGAATGGTGTTGCTATAGGTGCCATAACTTTCTAAGGTGGCAAAGTCTGATTTGGCCCTTGAGTTGCCAATATAACCCAGGTAATAATTTGCACTTGGTTGATGAGCTATTGAATGTTTGGTTGGGAAGAAATCTTTGGTGTGGCAAGGAGGTCTATCACGCATCCTATTATAGGAGTATTTAGATTATCTACCATTAATGGTGATTAGGGATATCAATAATGTAATATCTCACATCGGTAGTTGAGGACTTGGAGGAAGGTTTTATATGAGCATGCTCACCTTGACTAGTAAGATGCGTTTTGGGGCCATGTGTGGCTGCCAAGAACAAATCCGTGAGGCCCGTGGGACAAAGTGGACAATATCTTGCTAGTGGGGTAGGGTGTTACATTTGGTATCAGAGCTCGGCTCACTAGTTGTCTGATGGTGCTGACGGGGTCTTTGGGCTCCTTAAAAGGGGTGGATTGTAATATCCCACATCAACGGGTGAGGACTTGGGGGAAGGCCTTATATGAGCATGCTCATCTGACTAGTAAAATGCATTTTGAGGCTATGCGTGGCTGATAAGAACAAATCCGTGAGGCCTGTGGGCCAAAGCGGACAATATCTTGCTAGTGGGGTGGGATGTTACAAATAAACTAGTTTTAGAAGAACAATTAATGCCTTTTTTTTTATCATATTTTCCATAGACAACGTCAATTGATGATGTTCCAAAATCTAATATACTTAGGAATGATTTTTTTTAGTGTTTAGACAATACGTAATCACACGTTCACATCAATATTCCTTTCTTCAAAGTTCACGAAGTTGATGGTTTGTGATAGAATATCTAACACCTGCAAAACAATCCTTTTTGGTGTTTTTTGGAGACCCTTCGATAATAAAATCAATGACTTTTAAATTTTAAGAATGAGCTTTAAATTTTAAGAACAAAGAGTCTTTGTTCTTTTTTGTATATGATAAATGCTTAAAGAATAAAAGTATGAATTCTTAGAAAATAGAAAAATATGAACCTTTTACCTGAGTTGTTTAGGAGGTATATATAGTTTCTTAACCTTGTTATGTTGCTTGAATGGAGAGATTGAAGTATCATTTTCTCCTGATAACATTAATGGGGGTAGATATTCCTTACACTATATTAATAAGAGATAGATATCCCTTACATATATTAATGTTAATAGAAATATAGTAGGCCCTTAAGAGACTTTTATATTATTAGGGATGTGGGGAGATTGTTATTCTTGACTTTTAACATTTTATGTTAAGAGCCATAAAAATAAACAAACAAAGCCTCGTGGCCTAATATAGAGCCTATAATGATTGTCAGTTCCATCCACATTTAAACCCGAAATGATCTCAAGCCCAAGGGTGATGAGTGTGGCAGCTCACCAAACCCACATATACTTAGGCACAACTCGTAGTTGAGACCAAGGATGTTGGTTTTGACATCTTACCTGATCCATATGTATTTGGGCTTAATGCGTAACTAAACCCAAAAACATTGGGTTTGGCAGCTTTCTAGACCCACATATACTTGGACTCAACGCGTACCTGAGCCCAAGAAAGTTGGGTCTGGTAGCTTACTGGACCCACCTGTATTTGGGCTCAGCGTATAGCTGGGCCCCAAGGATGTTGGATCTAGAAGCAAGCTATACCTATGTGATGTGAATCACTTGATCACATTGTCAAATAACCCCCAATGAAGTAGATAACAACATGAAAAAAATGAAAATCAAGTTTGATAAAACCATAACCCAGAGATAGCCCTGTACCTAAAAACTAAAGGTATTGGATAAAGATTTAGACTCGGAGATAACCTTGTATCTAAGAACCCCATATGTCATAACCCATTTATGGGTTATTCCCCAAATTCAATTTTTTATTTTCTTCCAAAATAAAATAACAAAAAATAAAATCAAATAAAATAAAAGCTAGCAATATGGAGAAAGCAGGCCGAGGAGGATTCTAAACATGTAGGAAAATCAAGCTGTAATTTGGAGGAAATTTGAGGCCTAATTGTACCCCATTATATCCAAGACTGAAGAAACAATGCAAATTTAAGGTCAAATTAAATGATTATTGAATGAATCTAGATAAAAATAAGTCCAAGGATATAATTAATTTTTTAATAGGCCAATTTGATTTAATCATGGGCCAAATTGAAGGTTTAATTATGTTTAGGAATTAATTTGGGTCCAATTGAAAGATTTAATTAGGTTTAAGGACTTAATTAGACTTTAAATAGGTCAAATTAATTTTATTAAGGGCTTAATTGGTGGAAAATTAAGTTTAAGAACCCCATTAGAGCTTAATTGAGAAAATTAGAATTTTAAGAGATCAAAATTAATTTTTACTAAGTTAATTGATAGAAATCAAGAGCAAAAACCAATTTGCAAAAGGCGTCGAATTATGAGGACCCAATCAATTGAAATCAGAGATGAAATTAAAGAAATTGAAAGTTTAATGATCAATTGAGGGTCAAATTGCATAAATCTAAAATCAATGACCAAAGAGAAAAAGGCGTGCAAATCTGGGGCTGAAATTGAAGTTTTCTTAAGGACATAATTGCATAAAATTAAATGTGTGAAGCCAATCTGGGTGTATTTAAGACAAATCAGAAATTGAAGGGCTAAAGTGAACTTTACTAAAACGATGTCGTTTTGGTGACTGTTAATCTTTTTCCTTATTTTTTTCCTCTGAAATGATAACTTAGAGAGACTACTTTGTAGGTGCATTTAATGCCTCAAACCTTCATCAAAATTGACAAATCTTGCATGGAAATGATCACCTGACATTTCTTTACAGCCTAGTATGGTATGTTCATGCTTATTAACAATACAACGGTCGCGGTGCCGGCCTAAAAAGACCAACTCAGGCAACCTTTAATTGTCAAATTTGACAATTCATTGTGCTTATTTTGAGCCAACGGATGAGATCTTTCCTAACTAAATCAAAAGCCAAACTTTTTCCTTAGTGAAAACAAGATTACCCTTTTCCATATCCTATAAATAGGGATAAATTTCAAGGGCCGAAATTTTTCCCCAACTCAAACAAGATTATCCTTTTCCTTGGCCCAGCCCAGACTAAAATAGAACAAAACATCTGCGGGGTTGAGATCAACCCACCCTCTTTTGGGCCGAGAACAACCCCACCCTTTTAGGCCGAGATCAGCCCAGTTAGCTGGGCTGGCCCAACCTATATATATATATATAAAGAAAGTTTCAAAAAAATTTCAAAAGTCCTATAAAAAAAATTGTGATTTTCTTGCATGTTTTTTTTATATATCAATTTTACATAATATTGGGGTGTTTACACTGTAAGATACATATCCGATATTAGAATATCATGTTTTCTCTAAAATATTTCTAAAAAAAATCTCAAAACTTTTAAATTAATTTCTCTTTTCAAAAGACAAAAAAAAAAAGAAAAAGAAAAAAATGTTTGGTTTTCATGCTTATGATCAAATGCTAAAACATTTCCTGGCATATTTTCATAAAAATATATATAAAAAACATCTTTCTCATGTTTTAAAAATCCAAAAAAATATGAATATCATAACCAGTTTATGATTATCCATTGAGATTTGGTCAAAATATCAAAAACTCTTCATTAATCATTTTGATCATTTTTTAGGGATTTTGATGTAGACTTTAATATCTGAAGGTATAAAACTGCACAGTAAAGTACACCCTCAGGTATTAAAGATACAAGTATAAAATAAATGCGATGCTAAAATTTAAACTTTAAAACGGTTAGAACTTTACCTAATAAGATAGAGACTTTCTCACGAAAGGAGATCTACCTTGAACGTTAGACGAGATCAATGAATAAAAACTCAACATAAAAAAACAATCAAACAACAATATAGTTTATCTTTGGTAGGGTGCACTGGGAATGATGCATCTTTCCCTTGCACAACCAGTCTCTTACTCAGACCCTCGCAGACCATAGGGTTCCTAGTAACCATAATACTAGATGGTGACTCATGAATCTTAATCATAATTTTATGATTAAATTAAAAAACATTTCCTTCCCAACAACAATACCTCTCAAGAGGCACGGAAAGCTCGTCGTCGCCTGACGTCGCCCTTGTGACACCATGTATGCAAATGACATCACGAAGCTAGTTATTTTTCGATAAATCAATGTCTGATCTTTTTCCGTGTAAAAAAAAGTTATTTTGCCACAAACAAACAAAAAAAATTCATATTTATTTTTTAACTTGTTGCTGAAATTTGTAGCTAAAAAAAAAACATAATATAATCTCCTTCAACTAACTCTATTACACCCCTTTTGTGTTGCAAACTAATTGACCCCAACTAGTAATCAACTAACATAAGTCAAATGATAAAATATACCCCTAAACAATGTTTAATTGGCCAGGACAAATTCAAATTAAAAATAATTATTAAACATTAAATAAATAAGATAATATAATAAAAACAAAGTCTTTATGCTAAAATTTCTCCATGAAGCCCGAATCTCCAATATTCATAAATTCTTAGCAGATTTCAGTCCTGACTTTAAACACATCGTTATCTCTTGTTTGGATGAGTTACTAAGCCTACTATATATGGTTGAAAGCTTGAGATGTCCAATTTTCAGCCCAATTTAAATCGAAGTACAATTTCACCTATAACTTTTGATATGTCCCAAACTGTACATGAAGGTCTAGTTTGATATATTTGACAAGATTCATCTCCAAAATAATATGTTTCTAAGATTTGCTTGACCTGAAAATCTACTGCAATATAGTCTTATGTGTCTAGTATCTCTGTATAATCTTAGCTTAATCCAATGTACAGTTTGAGAGGTATGCTCAATTTCACAAAACTAGTTGAGAGATATTTTAAAGTCAAATTTAGACCCAACCTGATTTGTATCACCATGTATCTTAGATAAGTTGGATTATTATCATGCTTTTAGCTCTTTTTAGACATGGTCTTTAAGAAAAAAATAATATATATAAGATATGTTGGTCTATCACTTTCTAGTAGTGTTTTTTTCAAGATTATAATTGTTATCTGAAACCAAACCTTTTTATATTAAAAAAGTAAGAAAAAGAGAACAATTTTTTTTATATAAAATTATTAAAATATCATTTTTTTTAAGTAGTAACATAACTCTTTGTAAAGAAAATCTTATTTTAAGAAAAAATAAATCTTAATCATCCAAACTATCACTATAAATATTACGTGAATATAGTATTAAAAAAACTCTTATATGAATCTGCTACAGCTTTAGCTCATGCATCAGTTAGATAAAATCATTCAATGTAGCAATGTAACGTAAAAAAATATTGATTTTTTTATATATATAAATTTTTTAATTGTTGCGCAATCATAATAATTATGTATAATTTTAATAAAGAAAATTACAACTTCAGTGAAGAAAAATTTAATACTTAAATAAATAAATAAAACATTTTTAATTGACTATGAACTAATAGATTATTGAATATATTGCGTTGTAAATAATTATTTTTGTAGAAAATAATTTGTTGCTCGAATTTTGTGCCACAAAGATAACACGAAATAGAAGCAAATGGACTGCTGTTATATTTGTGGCATCAAATTCGTACCTAAAGCATTAATTAATAAAAAAATAATAATTATAATAAAAAACACGCTAAGGTTATTTATAATTTTTTAATATTTAAAAGATTGTAACATATTACTATATATTCTATTTGATCTTCAAATATTAATTAATAAATTCTTAAATTTATAATAAATTTATTTATTTTATTTTATTTAGTATTGTAATTTATATCTGAGTTAATTTATTAGAAAATCTAATGGATCCCATACACTATTGTCAGAAATTAAACTATGATGATTAATCAAATATAACTTGATTATAAATAAGTTTTAAAAATTAAAGATTGAAATATAATTTATATAAGGAATTACAATTTTATATCTAAAAAAATCAAGTAGAGAATTTATTGAATAAATTTATAAAATTATACTAAAATAATATTTAGTCTTTAATTAATTATTATAGTTTAAAAAATTTCTCACAAGTGATTCTTATAGATTATTATTAGGGACTGAAAACTTAAATGATTTATAATTTATAACAATCTAATTTTGGAGTAATTATTTAAAATAAGAAATATATATGTTCTTCAATTAATCATGTATCATAATACAAACTCTAAATAAGTCTGAATTTGACCAAGAAAATCTTAAAACTCTAAAAAAAAAAAAAAATTACCTTTCCGCTGCGTAGTGTTTTGGACAACCTAACAATCTCATGTGCCGTGACAGTGCAATTTAGACCTTGCCAACTTGTTTAGAATTAGTTAGAGGGTGGCTGTGCTGTGAATGATCAACTAAAATAGTTGTCTCGGGTTCGGACCTCTCTTTTTTAACTGAAAAAATAAAAAATGTTTGCACGTGTAAATGAGCGGCGCAAGTGTAACTCTTTAGTTCCAACCTCTACTCTGTTAGAGAAAAAATAATTATGTGGCACGTGCATGGGTGTCGTCCCAGAGACCTCTGAATTCTACTGCATCAAGATCACAACCAGTCGAGGGATACCAGCTTGTGAGCTCCTCCTGGGACTTAAAGTTGAACATTGATAACTTGAAACAGACCCGATCCCATTAATTAAACATTCTTCAACAAAGTACATAACATTTTTCTAATAAATCACTGATCTAAAAACTATATAAACCGTTAACAAAAAAGAAAACACATGAAAGAGTAGGAGATCAAGACAGGAGACTTTTTTTCTGCAGACTACAGCTAAGAGAGATGCATATGTTTTCCTGAAAGAAATCAAGTTATTGAAGGTGATCGGCATCACGAGGAGGATGAGGATCGGAGCTGTTGTGGTGAATGGCAAAGATGTTATCCAGTGTAAATATGAACACCAACTGCGATGAGAAAAATGGTTATGAGGCCAAAGAAGATAACGGTATGAACAAATATAGAGAGCCCACTGGTTTTCCTGTTGCAGAATTCTATCACTCGGCTATTCCCTGGTAGCTGGAAAAGCAGTCCCGGTGTCAACAGAACAAACAGAACCAAAGCTACTACCACTGGCCCCCAATCTCCCATTTCCCAGTCTTCTGAACTTCCTTTCCTTCTCTTAGCCGTCTATTGCTTACTCAGTAGGAGTGGTGAGGATGGAGGAGTGATGCCGGAGATATGTGAGAAGTTAAGGAATCCAGAGATAACAAGGTGAATGGGACTATAAAGACATGATGGGAAAGAGTTACCTGAAGAAAGACAAAAGGGAAATAGCTTGGGACAAATGGAAATCTGAAGGAAGAAGACAAAGTCAATATCTGGAAGAGGGCATTGGATTTGACGTTGCATTTTTAGCTGTATCCCCATTGACGGCAGAGGATGTGGCCCTTCTATTTCCTCCGGACGGCTGTGAGAAATATTTAGATAGTTTGGCTATTTCATTCTGTAGGTGTGTGATTTCTTCGTAAACATAAAACGCTGCTTAGTTATTCGGGTCTATTAAAGAAAGGATTTTCATGAGATGTGTTTGCCGTCTCATTTGGTTTTCAGTGAACAGTTTCTTCCAGTTGAGTACATTTTAATCTTCCAGTTGAGTACATATTAATTATCTGTCAGTGTCCGTAACGTGTGGTTATTTTTTAAAATATTTTTTATTTAAAAATATATTAAAATAATATTTTTTATTTTTTAAAAAATTATTTTTAATATTAACAAATTAAAATTATCTAAAAACATCAAAATATATTAAATTAAATAAAAAAATTAAATTTTTTTAAAATATTTTTAAAAGATAAAAATAAACAAGTTAAATGATCAAATGATGGATCTTGAATATAACAGTAACTAACAGGAATATAAATGGGAATACCTCAGGTTTAATCTAAATTCAATTAAGTATCTATAAGGATATCATTTTAGGCATTTTTGTTTTATGAAAAATAATTTTTTAAAAATGATTTTTTTAAATTTTTTATGTTTATTTATCATTATAAAAATTAGTTAATGAAAAAAACTTTTTCAGTCAAAAAAATTTGATTTGATTTTTAAAAAAGTTTTTTTTTATTATTTTGAACAGAAAACACTTTCTAGAAATTTTAAAAAATTATAAAATATCTTGTTATTTATTTTCATTCTTTTAATTAATTTTTTTTATCATTTCTTTGATTGTTATTTGTTTTCATCTTATTTTTTTTAATTGAGATTTTTTATATATCAGATTTAGTCTATATTATTTTAATTATAATTTATTTTATTTGAGATAATTTATGATTTTTTTTCAATTTTATTATTTTTTAATTTTTTTATCTGTCAAATTGATTTTTTATCATTTTAATTGCTATTTTTTTATTTAAAAAATTTTATAAAATTAATTTTTTTAAATTTCTTCATCCTTCAATTTTTTTATCTACTAGATTCAATCCTATTTTTTTAAATAAACTTGAAAAAAAATTATTAATAAATTATTTTTCAGCTTATTTTTAAAGATATAATTAAAACTAGAAAATATTTTCTTATTTATTTTTCATGACACTATATAAAAAAAATAATCAATCTTTTAGGAATTAATTATTTTATCTAAATGAAACTATTTTCTAGCGGGCATTAGAAACATGGAAATGGTTGCATTTAATCTGGAAAAGGCCCTTGTTCGATTAGAATAATGCACGGTATGCTACACCATGTTCAAAAGCTTGTGTTCAACGGATCGATTTCATGCCTAGGCATGCTCATCAACTTCTAACACGTTAATCTGAGGAGCTTGCCCTGTTTTCTTAAACCGACTCTACTAATGGGGATGATGCTATGATAGACTTTCTTGGAGGACAAATTGAGAGATAGTCTAAAGAGCATTCCGAATCTCATTAGCAACTCAATGTTAAGGGTTGAGGAGTTCTGGTATTTGCAAGAGGCTTCTTTGTTGTTTGGATGCTTGGTTTTTAGCTGGTTTTCTCTTGATAAGTTTCGGTTGTTGCCTTTCTCTCTGTCTGCCCCTTTGTCCTGCTTTCTTTTGGTGGTGGCTATTCAAGGTGTTAGCAGGTCATCCGATTTTGTGGCTTGTCTTTTCGATATCATTTGTTCTGTGATGGGGTTCTTAGTCTGTCATGAATGCTCGGTTTTTCTTCTTCCGTTTTGGCTATAGGTCTTGCGATTCTGTAGGTGTGCTGTTCCCTTGTGTTTTGTGCGTTGGTTGCTAGTCATCTTATGTTTTTTCTGCTTCTGATATTATGTAGCAAGCTGTATCTCTTTTCATCAATTTGGTTTTCAAATTGATGTCTTAATAACATGGTCTACTGGCTTAAAAAAAAAAAGAGATTGGATTATCATCATTTTTTTGCTGAAATGCGTAGATATTGATAGGTATTTTTGTCTGTAATTAACCGAAAGGATAGCCTATTCACACTTGTTCCTCTTGTCTCTGCCTACCGAAGTGTCAAAGACAAAGCCATAACACCAACGGCTGGAGTCATGGAAAGGAAGCTTCAGAATAGCGATCAAGGAGACTGCTGCATGCCTTGCATAAGAAAGATAAACGAGACAACCAAGCATTTCAAGACCTTTACACATGCACCTGCCTGCCTGATTGTTTATTTTATGTTTTTTTTCCAGGGCTTATCTTCATCAATCTGTAAAGCAGGCAAAAAGAAGCCTATAAGGGAGCAATTATTAGATGGCGGTGAAAGAAAACTTGTTTCTTTTCGACTTCATAAAGAAAACTTGTTTCTTTTCGACTTCATAAAGAAAACCCACTACAAAAGCATACCTTTCCTCCCTTCATAACCCAACTATCTTCTTTCTCAATAAGTTTCGCATCCCCACCTCCTTCGTCACCAAG
>Ga0325410_1002941_pt1 | contig 19141 bp, 17 predicted proteins | sample PopdelMetagenome_16_FD_206182 | JGI IMG/M metagenome (GOLD analysis project Ga0325410, IMG submission 206182) | Populus deltoides microbial communities from Bellville, Georgia, United States - Xylem-PdIQD-R3 | ecosystem: Host-associated > Plants > Phyllosphere > Stem > Wood/Secondary xylem... | reverse complement strand
TCATTTATGTGATAGGCCTGCATTTAAGATGAACATTTACCATAAATTAAAGGTATTTTATATTATTAGATATGTTATTATAAAACATGCTTTAGTTAAGGAGTTATTGATACTTCAAGTGCAAAATGATGATATAAAACCTTGATAAAAATGCACTTTTAAGTACTAATCAGCTAATGAAGAGTCTTCACGACAACAACCAACTCACTCTCAACCAGCTAACCATCATCAACATCACAATCTTAAGTTATCATTTCCAAAATTTGGTGGAGATGATCCTATCGGTTGGATTTACAAGGCAGAGCAATATTTTGAATTCCAAAACATTGTGGCAAACCAACAGGTTCAGTTAGCCTCTTTCCATCTAGAGGGCATTGCTTTACAGTGGTATAGGTGGTTAACCAAATTTCGCGGGCCACTAACGTGGGAGGAGTTGACCAAGGCTATACAACAACGGTTCGGTCCAATAGACTATGAAGACCCATCGGAAGCTTTGACTCATCTTAAACAAAACACAACAGTGGTAGCATACCAAGAAGCTTTTGAGAGACTCTCACATCAAGTTGATGGTTTGCCGGAAATTTCTTAATTGGTTGTTTTATTGCAGGACTTTGGGATGAGATTCGTTTGGATGTTAAAATCAAACAACCTCATACCCTGGCAGATACAATAGGAGTGGCAAGGTTGATTGAGGAACGAAATCAGTTACACAAGAGAGCCCCTCTTCCAATAAGGGCAGGACCAATTCTAGTGATAACAAAAACATCACTTAACCCAACAACTGGAGTGTTGGGGCCGCCACAAGGCCAAAGAATTAATTCACCTTTTCGCAAGATTACTAATCAAGAGGCCAGAGATCGTAGAGAGAAGGGCTTATGTTACTATTGTGATGAAAAGTTTGTTCCAGGACATCGTTGTCAACGTCCATAGTTGTTTATGATTTGGGACTCTGCTGACTCCTGCACTAACGAGACTGCTAATGACCGGTTAGAAGTGGAGAATGAAATCATTCCTGAGATCTCTTTCCATGCCATGACTGGAACCGATCATCCACAAACTGTGCGTGTCATAGGGCAGCTGAGGAATAAAAAAGTAATGTTGAGGGTAGATGGAGGCAGCACTCACAATTTCATTGATGAGGCTATTGTTTCTAAGTTTGGTTTGCCAGTAAACTGGGAGAAGAAATTTCAAGTTATGGTGGCTAATCGAGAAAAGATAGATTGTGTGGGGCAGTGTCGGGCACTCACTATCAACATTGAAGGTTATCCAGTCATTGCTGATTTTTACATCCTTCTTATGGCAGCATGCCAACTCGTGCTTGGAGTGCAATGGCTGGAAACCCTTGGTCCTGTGGAGATGGACTATAAGAAGCTGACCATGTCTTTCACAGAAGATGATATATCTCATACTTTCCATGGAATCAAACCAGCGAGCATCACAACCTTGACTGAGAAGGAACTTTATGGATTGCAGGGTGTTGGTTTTTTCTTCCAAATAATTCCAACTGCAAGCAATGTTCAGAGACCTTCTTATCCACCTGACATGAGCTCACTTTTAGCTGAATATTCTTCAGTCTTTGCAGCCCCTACAGGATTACCACCCCCATGAACGCATGATCATCAAATTCCATTACAACCACAAACTGTGCCAGTAAGTGTCCAACTTTACAGATATCCTTATTATCAAAAAACTAAAATTGAAAAAATGGTGCAAGAGCTGCTATAGTCTGGACTGATAAGACCAAGCAACAATCTATTTTCCTCTCCTGTTTTGTTAGTGAAGAAGCCGGATGGAGCATAGAGGTTCTATGTAGATTACCGTGCTTTAAATGATATTACAATCAAAGACAAGTATCATATTCCGGTGATTGATGAATTATTAGATGAACTTCATGGATCAAAAATTTATTTGAAATTGGATTTACGTTCTGGTTATCATCAAATACGAGTACGCGAGGAAGATATTCCTAAAACAGCTTTTCGCACTCACGAAGGTCATTACGAGTTTGTAGTGATGCCGTTTGGCCTCACCAATACACTAGCAACATTCCAAAGCCTCATGAATGAGCTTTTTCAACCTCATCTTCAAAAATTCATCTTGGTGTTCTTTGACGATATTCTTATATATTTAAAATCATGGGAAGACCACCTTATACATTTACAAACTGTACTTAATATATTGTCCACTAACTCCTTGTTTGCGAAGGAAGAGAAATGTTGTTTTGGAGTTTGACAGGTGGACTACCTAGGGCATCAAATTTCTGCACAAGGGGTATCAGTTGATCCTAAGAAAATTCAAGCAGTACTGGATTGGCCGAAACCAACAACTGTGAAAGGGATGCGTGGTTTCCTCGGGCTAGCTGGATATTATCGCAAATTTATATGTCACTTTGGTGGAATATCAGCTCCTCTAACATAGCTCTTGCATAAAGACGGCTTTCATTGGACAACGGCAGCAGAACAGGCCTTCAAACAACTCAAAGAGGCATTAACAACACCACCTGTTTTGCGCCTTCTTGATTTCACCCAATAATTTGTTGTGGAATGCGATACAAGTGGAATTGGTCTGGGTGCCATTCTGACTCAGAATGATCAACCAGTGGCATATTTTAGTGGGGCGTTAAAAGGGTCAGCCTTGGCATTATCCACCTATGAAAAGGAAATGCTAGCCATCGTCAAAGCTGTTAAGAAATGGCGTCCTTATTCGTTGGGGAAGACGTTTACTGTTCGCACAGACCAGAAGAGTCTTAAGTATTTGTTGGAACAACGAATTACTACTCTTGCTTAGACATGGTGGCTGCCAAAGTTACTTGGTTACAAGATTGAATATAAATGAGGGCTTGAGAATTAAGGTGCAAACTCCTTATCCCGTGTCATTGAATTCCAATTTTTGTCTCTTTCTTTACCCTTGGCAGATTGGTGGTCCTTGTTGCAACATGAGGTCCTTGAAGATCCTTTTTACCAAAAGTTACTACAGTAGGGATCTTCTTCACTCAATCAGTCCTTACAGCTGAGGGATGATGTATGGTTTAAGAAAGGTAAGATTTTCTTGAATCCCATTTCTCCCTTCATTTCCAAGGTATTAGCCTATGGTCATTCATCTCTAGTCGGTCGCCATTTTGGATATCACAAGACTCTTGCTCATATTAAACATAATTTCATCTGGACTGGCATGCGTGGAATGGTTAAAGACTACTTGAAAGACTCTTGCTCATATTAAACATAATTTCATCTGGACTGGCATGCGTGGAATGGTTAAAGACTACTTGAAAGAATGTGATGTCTGTCAAAGATTCAAGAACGATTGCATGAAACCATCAGGCTTGCTTCAACCTTTGCCAATTCCTACCAGAATATGGACTGATATTTCAATGGATTTCATCGAAGGTTTGCCATCCTCTAACGGGTATTCTGTTATCATGGTTGTTGTCGACCGTTTAATAAAGTATGCATATTTTGTGGCATTAAAACACCTTTTTTTTGCTGCAACCGTGGCTAAAGCTTTTATCACTAATGTGGTTCGCCTGCATGGAATTCCAACGTCGATTGTTAGTGATCGTGACAAGATGTTTCTCAGTTCTTTTTGGCAGGCATTGTTCCAATTACAGGGTACTCAACTTTGCATGAGCTCAAGTTATCACCCGCAATCCGATGCCCAAACCAAAGTAATGAACCGTATCTTGGAGCAATATCTTTGTTACTTTACTAGTGATCAACCAAGAAAATGGGTGGAATGGATTTCATGGGCAGAATGCAATTACAACACTACTACTCACTCATCTACCAAATTAACTCCCTTTAAAGCTGTTTATGGAATTCCACCTCCAACTCTGTTGATGTATGTTCCAGGTACTTCTCGTGTTCAAGCAGTGGATGAGTGTTTACGTGATCGTGATGCCATTTTAAAAAACTTAAGGCATAATCTTCAGCTGGCTCAGAATCGCATGAAGTGTCGAACAGATCAACACAGGCGCGATATCTCATTCAATGTGGGGGATTATATGTATTTAAAGTTGCAGACTTCTGTGGCCCTACGCTTATCTCAAAAACTTTCTCCTTGTTTCTTTGGTCCCTATCAGATTATTTGCAAAATTGGTCTAGTTGCCTATAAATTGTCATTGCCCGCAGGCTCCTAAATCCATGATGTGTTTCATGTCAGTTTGCTATGAAAATATCACGGGCCAGGTATTCAGGCATCATCCCCACAGCTTCCCTTGAATTCTGATGCCTCTACTTGTCTTCCAGAGCCTGAAGCAATCTTGGATCGCAGAACCATCCGTAAGGGTAATTATCATCTCAAGTCTGAAATTCTAGTCAAATGGAAGAATGCTCATGTAGAAGATGCAACCTAGGAGAACGAGTGGCATTTCAGTAAGTCTTATCCTTCCTTCATCCTTGTAGATAAGGATTCTTAAGCGGGTGGGAATGATATGGATACAAACGTGGCCAGTTATCGAACGTGGCCAACGTCTTCATAATATGGGTACAAGAACGTGGGTTGATGTGGGAACATATAATTCATGTATTACTGCATAGTGGACAACGTGGTGTAATTCCTTGTTAATTGTTTATCATTTTGTTTGTTAATTTTGTTTTCTTAATTCCTGTTATGTATGGCTATAAATGCCAATTGGTAATTTAATAGAACTATGGAGAAAATTAACCCAATTGTCACGATTTCCTTCCCTGTCTTCCTTCTTCCTTCTTTCTCCTTAAATTAATTCTATCATATTGCTACATGCAATAAAGAAAACTAACTTAATGTGCTAATTAAGTTGCGGGTTTTTATTTCAATCAATGAACATTATTTATCTAATTGTTTTTAAATATATTAAAAATAAAAGTGTAATGTATGTATATAAGTCAGTTTTACTTAATCATTATACATAAAATCAAATTATTTCTATAAAAAAAAGGAAGCAACGTGTCTTCGACATGAAAAGTTTTTTTTTTAAAGACACAATTATGTCGAGCAAACTTTTTTATTTTATGAATCTTTGCCAAATGTTTCTCTAGTTAAAACTCACTTCTCTATCTATATATATATAACAACTCGTTTTTTTTTTTCATGGCATGTTTTCTTTAATAAAAAAATTATCATGATTTGAAAGTAAGTTTTAAAAAAGAAAAAAAATACAACTTGGTACTTTTTATATGATAATATGTGAAAATAAAGGAATACATAATTTGAGAGAATTTATAAAAACTTTATAATAAAAAAAATTAGATATTTTATTCTTAATGAAAATTCATGACAAGTTTTTAAATAAAATTATACATGGTAGGTTCAAATATAATTATTTATAAATTAATTGCCAACATTACCATTTAAACTTATAATATTATTTGAAAAGTATGATATGATCACATGACTCTTAAAATATCATAGTAATTTTTTTATTTGAAAAAAAAACATTATTTTAGAATATTAAAATTAAAAAAAAAATAGGGAAGGGTTAGTAGAGTCTAGCCTATGCACATCTAAGCTTGAGAGGACAACCCAAGAACACCTAGCTTTTTTAAAAGAACCAAACAAAACATTGTCCTCTATAAAAAATTATGGTCACGTCTAATGATTGAAAAATCAAGGTTTATATTTTTTTGCTTTCAAAACTTAAATTTCAACATGTTTTCCCTTAAAGACATTAAAAAATACATCATAGAAACCTCAATAACCTCATTTCCAACACCATTACACACTCGAATTAATCCAAAACTCAAAATCAAATTAAATAAAGATAAACTTTTTAGATTTTAATATACCTTTTTTTTACATGATTAAAGGACTAAAACACCTCCATCAAACTTTCATATTATTAACATCAAGATCAGTGCTTTTAGTGGCTAAAAAATAGCCAGCAAAAAACTTTCTCTCTCTTCTTCCTTTCTGACAACTTTCTATCTCCTTTCTAAATTTCTACAAGCTGAAACATGAGAAAAATAAAGTTTATGATCGAAATATAAATAAAAAAGCTATAAGAACTAAAGATGTAAAAATTGAAAACTCTAAGGAGGAAAGCATACTTTCTTCGTCTTATAAATAGTAAATATTGCATTATAGATTGCAAAATGCAATCCACAGTGAATTTTTTCATAGTGAATAATTTAGGTGTATAGTAAAACACCCAGCCTAGGAACAATCCGAGAAAATGGAAAAAACCCAAACTCGGCACCCCCAACCAACTTAATAATAAAGAGAATGCTAATGGGAAACCAAGGGAAAAAAAAAGACTTATTAGCAATAAAAAGGGCAAACAATTTCTTCATATGCCTTATTCTATAAAGTACGTTGAAAGGCAGAAAAAAGAATACCTAATTTCAATAGGAAACACAACCAATAAAGAGGACAATCATAAGAAAGAAATGAAACAAAGTGGCATAAAAAAAAAGGAAAAACTTAAAGAAATTAGAAACAATATTATGAAACTCATCTTGTCAAAATAGACTTATTAGCAAGAAAAATATATTGCAAAAAGCCTTCCATGGATAGGGAAAGGGGGCGAAACTAACAATGCAATCTGGCCACCAAAATACTTCTAGTGTAAAATTCATAAAATTAATAAGGAAAATAATATGTTCAATGTGTAAAGTGAATATTTAAATTATGGGGATGAAGATAGACTAGCGGATTTGAAATAAAATGTTCATGTGTTAATTTAAAAAAACATATATGAAAAATGGTGGAAAATAAAATAAAAAAGCAGATAAAAACCAATTGAAAGAGATGAAAGAGGAAAACAATGTTTTGGGATATAATGTGATGAAATTTGATGTAATCAGTTTAAACTCGGTATTAAAATATGCATGGACTGGAAAAATATTACCCGACGAACATAAAAGGTACAATGTAAACCCTTAACCCGAAAATTGATAAAATAGTACTAAATATGGAGAATGTTTATAAATTTGGGGTGAAAATATTTATATAATTTTTTGATAATTTTCAAATAAATTAATGTATGGCTTTATACGTGAATGATCTTGACCGTTGGTATAAGTCTTGCGTATAATTGTGCAGTTTTTAACCCAAAATAGGATGAAATTTGAGAAGAATATGTATTATAAATATGGATGAAAATTCCTAATAAAGTAGTTTAAAAATCTTGATGATTTAACCAATAAAACATTATGCAGATTTGGATTTTGGCATAAAAAGCACTTGTTGTCTAGCTTATTAAGCATAATTCTTTATTCAATTATTGGATAGAGCTAAAGTTTTATGAGGAGTCTTTTGACTTATTCTATCTTGGTTTAAAATTTTAATTTGATCAAAGTCTAAAAATATTATATGAATTACCAGTACTCAGGAGAACTATTTAGAAAATAACAATGATGCATGCAATAGGGACAAATTCATAATAAAATAAAAAGACTTGTCTTCTTCTTTATAAATATATTCGTCATCCATTTTGAAAAGAAGAGATATTCCTTCATTTTTTTTTAATTTTCCTTATAGTTGTGAGGGGATTTAGGAGTTTTGATGGTTTTAGCATGGATTAAAAGGAGAAAAACACTTGAATACAAGATCAAAAAAGCATAAAGGGAGATAAGGGGGAAGCTAGAGAGAGAAACTAGAGGATTCAAAAGAGAAAGAGGGATGCTTGGAAAATTTTTGACTAGAAGGTATTTGGAGTTCATTTAAATGACTAGTAAGATGCTTAAAACTCATTTATGTAAGTTTGAGTGAGTTTTAACAAGTTTTGAACAATTTATGAATCTTTAAGGTCAAGGTTGTTGATGAGATTTAAGGAAAATCTAAAATTGTTTGTAATTGAATTAATTTAGTGTGAATAGGTTATAATGGATGCTAAATCATAAAAATATTATGAACAAATCATGGTGACAAGTAGAACTCTGTAAGTCGGCCAAGAGGGAAATTGTTTTGGAGTTGTTTAGATTGTTCAATTACATGTAATTGTGTTATATTATTGTTTGTTGTTGTGTGTAAAGTGATTACAAATATATTGAGTTAATTTATCAAAATGATAATAAAATTTTTAGGTTAGTGAGAATAAGGATTTTTAAAGAAATAATTGAATTAAAGACACAGTCAAATTGTACTTGTGATTATATGGTACTTGAGATTTAAGAAAAATCTCAAGAGGAAATGGAAGTTTTGGGGCCGACCATAAGTATAGTTAAGGAAATTTAACAGTAAAGATGAAATTATATGAATTATGGTTAGTTTAAATGTTAAGAGACTTATTATGAGTTAAAAAGAATAAATTGAACTATAAATATGTTGAAAAGTGGATTATTGTGTTTTAGGATTTTAAAGTATAAGTGGAAGTTATGATGAATTTATAGATAATAGATTGTAAATTAGACATGAAATTGAGGTTTTAAAGAACAAAAGGTAAAAGGAAATGATTTGCAGAACTTAATGAAAGTTAAAACTTTATTCTTGAAAATATGAATTGTAGTAAATATGTTGATATAAGTTATCCATATAGAAAGTGATGAAACTCAGAACATAAATGGATAGAAGAAAATGTGATATTATGCAAGGGAAAGGAATTAGATAATTTAATTAGGTTAGAATATTTTTATGAAAATTAAGAATTAATAGAATATAAAAGGAAAATTATGAGGTGGATGTAATTGTTAAGAATTTAGGAGTAATGATTGAAAATGATATACCTAAGTACTTATATACATGACAAACCAAAGAAAGAAAATATATTGAGGAGTGGTGTGATGAAATTATATAACATGATTGTTGATGTATGATAAGATAAAAGAAATATTGATAATGGTATCTTCTTTGGATTCAGGAGAGGCATCAAGAGTAGCATCTTTTGTACCTAGAGGAGTATGTTCATCTAGAGGTACAGGTAGGTGCTCAACACCTTATTCTAATTTAAATTTTAATTAGCCCTCGTTGTTGCATGCACTACATCAAATGACGGGGTTGTCTCCTAGATCGAGGGGTTTTATGGATGTGATAGGATAAATCATAAAATTATAATTTGAAGAGTTCAGGAATCACCACCTAGTATTATGGTCATTAGAAAACCTAATGGTCTGCGATAGTCTAGGTATGAGAGTAGTTGTATATGAAAAAGACATTTCACCCTCAGTATACCCTATCAATGGTAAACTGCATTATTGATTGATTGTTATTTCTAAGTCACATTTCCATTAGTTAGTTTGTCTAACATTTAAGAAAAAAATCCTCCTTATTAAAGAGGTATTTGTTTTATCATACTAAAATCTAACTATTCTAAAACCCAAAAACTAAAGTTGTATTTTTGTCAATTCATTTAATTTAATATTAAGAATATGCATTACATTGTAAAATTCATACCCCAAATATTAATTAAACAAATTGATTTTTGTAGTGTTTTTGAAATTTTGGTCAAATCCTAATGGATAATCATAAACATATTATTATACATATTAATTGATTTTTTTTTCAAATTATGATAAAATGGAATTTTTATTTTTTTATAAAGTATGCATTAAAATTTTAGAATTTGGCTATATACACACAAATAATAATGTGCTTTTGTATTTTTCTCAAATAATGAATTTTTTTTTTGCATTTGTTTTTGAATTTTTAAAAAGAGTCAATATCTTATAGTGTAAGTTTATAACTCATGTATTAAATGAAATGGTTGAAAAAATCGTGTGCGGGACCCATAAGTAATTTTAAAATGGTCTCTAAAACGTTTCAGAATCCTTGGAAATTATTTAGAGTTTGTTTGGAAAAAGCATAAAAAATAAAAAATACACACTACTAAAAATCAATAATGTGTGTTTGCTAAACATGCTCTAAGAATTAAAAAAAAAACATTTTTTTTTACAAAAATTCTATCAAACCAAACATGGTCTTAATATTTTTTTTGGAAATGGTCAAGCCCAGCCCCTCGATTTGGGCTCCTTAGCTTGGCCCAACTAGGTCAACAAAACAAAATGGCCCAACCTTTCTTGCCTTTAAAAACAAAAGAGTTTTGGAACCCTAATCCATAAACAAAAATGAAGGAGACCATTTTACATTTCAAAGATCAAACACACAATTTGCATGAAAGTTAAACAACACCTCACTTTTTTATTTTCAAAATGTTTAAAACATGCTCAAACTTTTTCTAATGTATTCTTTCTTTACAAAACCAGAACATTAAGCTTATTATATGCAAATAAACTATCATGACTACAACTTCAACAATAAAAAAAAATTACATATTTCACAAACTCTACTACACCGGTTTTAGGAAAGTAGTCACTGTTGTTGTTGAATGTTGAGTTGAAAGTAGAGTTGTTGGAGGAAGTTAATGTTGCTAGGGTTCACTATTGTTGCTGAGGAATGGTCGTTACTATTACTGAGGAATAGTCGGCTGAAACTCCTACAGTGCTGTTGGAAAAGAAGAATAGGGTATGGTATCTAATTTATAAGAACAAACACAAGAACAAAGTTAAAAAAACAAGAAGAAGAATGGGAGGAATGATGTTTTTCATTAAGAGTTTTTTTTTTAATACACCTTTTTAGCTTTTCTATATATCTCTATACTTGTGTATTATGCTTCTGATTACAAGCCTTTTTATAAATGTTACGTCCTAGATAATCAAGGAATTAAATTATTCAAATGAAATCCTAATCTAATAAGGAATCTAAAAATCTAATTAAACAAGGATTCTAATAAACTATTTTATTACAAATCTTTCTTCATCAAAGATTCCTACATTAACTAAGATTCCTCATTTAACTAATATTAAAACTCTTACAAACTCTAAATCTTATTAGCCTAAATCCTAGTTGATATTGAACTGTAACACTTCCCCGCAATATCAACTATTATTATTCTTCATAACTCTCAACATATCTCTCATCTTTGCAAAAACATCATATTTGAGTGGTTTTGTGAAAATATCTGTGACTTAGTCTTGAGTCTTCATATACTTGACTTCAACTTCCTTGTTTGCAATGCAATATCTTAGAAAATGAAATCTTATGTCAATGTGCTTACTTCTATCATTAAAAACTGGATTTTTAGCTAATGTAATGGCTAATGAATTGTCCACATAAATCTTTGTAGGCTTTTCTTGTGACATTCATAAGTCCTTCAATAATCTTCTTAGCCATATGGAATGACAAACATATACTGTAATAGCTACATATTCAACTTCACAAATAGATAAAATGACAATAGATTGCTTCTTTGAACTTCATGTGAAAGTTGTGCCTCCCATGTAGAAAACAAAACCTATAGTGCTCTTTTTATCATCCATATCTTCAACCCAATCATTATCATTATAACACACAAGATCAAAGCTATTAGAATAACCATAGAATAAGTGAAGATTTATGGTACCTTTAATGCATCGTAGAATTTGCTTCAAGGCTTTGAAGTCAGTCATAGTTGGTGTCTCTATAAATCTACTCACAAGTCCTGCTTCATAAAGAATATTCGGACAAGTGCATGTCAAATATCTCAAACTCCTAACTAAGCTCTCGAATATTATAGAATTTATCTTCTCCCCTTCATTATTCTTTGACATATTCACTCCACATTCGACAGGAGTATTCACTTTTGCACAATCCTCCATTTTGAATTTCTTAAGAATCTCCTTTGCAAACTTCTCTTGATTCACAAAAAATCCATATTCTCCTTATTTGATCTCAATCCCTAACTAGTAGGAAATGAGACCAATATTTGTCATCTAAAACTCCTTGATCACTATTTACTTGAAGTCTCCAAACATCTTTGGATTATTTCCTATAAAGATTAAGTCATTCATATACAAACATACAATAAGTGTATCATCATTCTCTTTGATCTTTACATAGATAGCATATTCATAAGGGCACTTACCAAATCCATCCTTTAAGAAATATCCATTGATGTGACTATACCAAGCCTTTGGAGTTTGCTTTAATCCATACAAGTCTTTATTTAACTTTAAAATCTTGTATTCATGTCCCTTTACTTCATAACTCACAGGTTGCTCAATGTAGATCTCTTCTTCAAGAAAATCATTAAGGAAGGTTGATTTGACATTTATTTCATAGATTCTCCATCTATGTTGGGCAGTGGTGATAATGATTAATTGAATGGTTTCCAATCTAGCAACATGAGCAAAAACCTCTTCCTAGTTAATCTCATGCTTTTAACTATAACCTTTTTCCACTAACCATGCCTTGTATCTCTCCACCTCTCCTTTGACATTCTTCTTTTCTTTATAGATCCACTTGACACCTATTGGCTTCTATTTATTTGGTCTAGGAACCAATCTTCATGTGACATGTCTTTTTTTTTAATTTGGTCTATGAACCTAATCTTCATTTGACATTCTTCTCAATTAATGCAATCTCCTCATCTATAACGATTCTTCATTTTGCATCCTTTATTGTTTCTTCAAACACTATAGTATCACATGTAGCAAGATGACAATATAATGTTACATCATTAATAAAATTAGTTACATCATGTAAGTCATCAAGGCTCCTCATCTTTCTTGGTGGACTTGGTGGAATGCCACTACTTGAGCTTTCATTAGAAGAAGAAGAAGTTGAGCTTATTGGTGTTTGTGGAGGTGTGACTATAAGTTCTTGATAATCTTCATATCTTTCTTCCTCTTTATCAAGAATCGATAAGAAGTCATATTTCTTATCATCATTTACCTTCCAATCCCATGCTTTTTTTCCATTGAACTTAACATCTCTATTAATCACCATGTTTCCTTTATTAAGGTTATAAAGCTTGTATCTTTTGGATTTTTGGTCATATCCCATAAAGATCATCTTTCTGCTTATATCATCTAGCTTGGTCCTCACTTGATCATTTATATGCACATAACCAATGCTCCCAAAAACTTTCAAGTGAAAGACACTTGGTTTTCTTCTACTTCATGTTTTTTATGGATTCATGTCATTCAAGCTTTTAGTAGGACATTTATTTGACAAATAAATAGCACAATCTATAGTTTCAACCCAAAACTCTTTAGGCATCTTCTTGGTTTTGAGCATGCTTCTTGCCATGTTGAGAATGCTTCTATTCTTTCTCTCCACCAGGCCGTTTTGTTGTGGGGATCTAGGCACCGTTAGGAGTCTCTTTATACCATGATCTTCATAAAACTTATTAAAATCATTAGAACAAAATTCACCCCCTTGTTCGTCCTAAATGATTTTATAGAATAACTTCTTTCTTTTTCAACTAATGCCTTAAACTTTTTAGAACAACTAAACACATTAGACTTTTCTTTTAAGAGGTATACCAAAGTCTTTCTACTATAATCATCAATAAAAAGTAGAAAATATAATTTTTTACCAAACAAACATGGTTTGATAGGACCACAAACATCGACATGTATTTCTTATAAGGGTTAATTTGCTCTTAATGTAGACTCCTTCAGAAAAACTCTTATGAAATTGCTTACCCACTAAACATCATTCACACAACTAATTTGGATGTATAATGGATGGTAGACCTTTCAACATCTCTTTTTATACCATCAACTTTAAGCTATAAAGTTTACATGCCCAAATCTCATATGCTAAAGCCAAGTTTCATCTTTCACACATGCATTTAGGCACGTCCATCTCTAACAAGAACATTCTATTCTTTATCATGGCTACCTTTACAATCATATCTCCTTTAGTGCCAAGTAATGTCAAAATACGATCTTTCATCTTAATCATATACCTCTTCTTCAATAATTGTCTTAAGCTTAATATATTGTTTTTCACCATTGATATATAATAGACATCACCAATAAATTGATGAATTTCATCTTTCAATGTAATCAAAATCATACCTTTTTCATTTGATGACAACTTTTGAATGATCTGCAAAGGTAACATTACCTCTAATTACTTCATCAAGCTCCATGAACTTGTCTTTATCTTCACACCTATGGTTATTAGCTTCATTTTCTAGGTATCATATGTTCTCTTTGTCTTGCATTCTCTCATTATACACTAGCAGTGAAGTGGTTTCCTTCTCTTCTTCTATCACAAAATTTTCATTCTCTTCAACCCTCTTGGCTGTACTCCAACAATCTCTAGCATAATGACCTGTCTTTTGATAATTATAGCATTTAACTTTTGATTTGCCAAACTTGCTGTGAAATCTGGATCTCGGATTGCTACTGCTAGTTAAACTGGTTGACCAGATCCCTTCATTCAGTCGATTGTTTGATCTATTGAGGGTGCCTCAACCTCCTCTTCCAAATCTTCCTCTTTTTTCTTAGGAATATCTAAAACCATCTTGTTTTGAAAAAAGTGTTTGTGCACCCACATCTTCTTAAATCTTATTAACTCTTTCCTCAAGGGCTTGTAATTTTCCCATGAGACCTTGTATTGAAAGAAAATCCATATTTTGCTACTCTTTTATCACGACCACCATATAATAGAACTTCTTTTACAACAAGCATAGGATCTTTTCTACCACACATATCTCTTCCATCTTATTTTTATATCTCTTCATTTGATTATATATGGCAAATACTCTTACAAAGTATTCTAAAATATTTCTGATTCAAGCTTATGTAACTTTTCAAAGTCACCATGTAGTTTTTATAGATGTACCTTTTCTCACATTGTCAGCTTTTTGGTTTGATTCTTGCAAAACTTCTCATACTTATTTGATTGTGGTTACGTTGGCCAATATCTCAAAAGTGGTGTCATTTAGATATTGGTGGATGATTGGTAATGCTTATTGATCTTTCCTTCATACCATTTGCATGGCCTCCTTTTGGGCTGAAGTCAACATTTCTCCATCTATAGGCTCCTCAAAGCCTTTTTCAACAATCTCTCATACATCTTGGGAACCTAGCCAAGCTTTTACTTGAATACACCAAATTTCATAGTTGTCATCTATCAACTTAGGACATTGAAGTGGAAAGTTTGAATTGGCCATATTAAATAATCAAACATAAACTCTTATACCACTTGTTAGAAAACAAGGATAGGTGTGGTAGCTAATTTATAAGAACAAACATAAGAACAAAACTAAAGAACAAGAAGAAGAATGAGAGGAATCATGTGTTTTATCAAGAGTTTTCTCAAAAGATACACTTTTTTATCTCTTCTCTATATCTCTCTATACTCGTGTATTATGCTTCTGATTATAAGCCTATTTATAGGCCTCAAGTCTTATATAATCAAGGAATTAAACTATTTAAAGAAAATTCTAAACTAATAAGAAATCTAACATTCTAATTAAATAAAGATTTTAATAAACTAGTCTATTACAAATCCTTCTTCATCAAGGATTCCTACATTAACTAGGATTTCTTCTTTAACTAATATTAAAACTCTTACAAACTCTAAATCCTATTAGCCTAAATCCTAGTTGATATTGCACTTCAACAATTAAGACAAGGAGGTGCTCGATGCAACTGCTGAAGACTTTTTAGAGGTTCATAGTGTTGTGCAAGAAAAGTTGTTGCTGATGCAAAGGAGTTCACAATTAATGCTGAGTTGTTGAGAAGATATGCATTGTCAATGTAAAACATAACACTGATTGAGGTCAGTCAGTAGGCTGGTGTTGTGTTCAGATGGAATAAGAGAAGATGAAGTGCTGGGACTGGAGAAGATGTTACAAGACTGCTTGATGATGTTGTTGTTTCCACAAGATACATTGTTGGAGTTGAAGAAGTTACGTTGGTTGTGTTATTGCTATTGTTATTGGCGTTAATTCATTAGACTATGGAGCTTCACTAAGAAGAGAGGATGGGCATTGTTGTTGCTGCTGAGAGTTCGCATTGTTGATATAAGGGTTGTGCTTCTACTGAAAGATTATGTTCTGCCACAAGAACAGACAAGGTAAAGCTATTTTTATTGGACGGAGATGCTACCCGAGCTAGAATTATTTGCGGTGGGTTGCTCACGATGTTGCATAACAGAAGATGAAGTGCTGGTAGAGGTCACGATATTGCTTTCATGAAACAATATAGGCTAGGAGAGAATGGTTATTTATCTTGATTATCTTTGCCTTGTCACAGATTTGGTGTGTTTTTTGGGAGGTTGGAGAAACTTTATTATGTTTGTTTGTTTCTTTTCTTTTGGTATCAAAAATATATTTTGAGTTTTTCTTTTGTTTTTTGCTATTTTTGAAATTTTTAAAAAAAAAACTGTTAATAAAATGAAGTAAGAAATCGGCTTATGATAGTCCTATTGATATAAAAAAAAATTTATTGTAAATGAGTGAGTTTAGAATGTTTGGAAATGAAAAGGAAAAGAAACAAACAAATAGATTGGTAAGATATAAACTGGCAGCAGGAGCGAGGGCTATTGTTAAAACATGTCGGTCATAAGAGCGAGCGATATAGTTATAATAAGTTGGTCATAGGAGCGGGGGCTATTCAAATATGTAATTGATGAGCTAGCCTTAGGAGTAGGGGCCATTGTTATGTAAAATTGATTTAGTCGACCGTAAAAATAGGGACGAAATTGTTAGAGTGTTAAATCAATTTCAGAATTTATGGTTTAAATGTATATGATGAAACTTATTACTTAGTTAAGATTATTGGTCTAAGGTAATGATAGGTGTTTTTGGTGTAAGAATGTTGGATAAAACTTTGCATATCAAATAATGAAACGACATACATAATGGTTTAATGACAGAATTTTAATGTGGAAAAATAGAATTCTTAGAACAAGCTATTGTATTTTTTATTTCCAACTTATAAAAATTATATAAGTGAAAGAGGTGATTTTTTGTGCTAATTAGTGTTATTTAACCATATATTTCAGGTTTTTCTTATCCTTTTCCTCAACAGTGACACGTTGACAACATCTCATAGTTTTTGTGCTTAGGTAGAATTTAAAAAAAAATGCCATGTAATTGAACCAATATATAGCCTAGGTAACCAAAAGGGTTAGCTTGTTTTATTGGCATCCGTGAGGGATAGCTGGAGTGATTGGCATTTATGAAGGATAGCCAGGGTTATGGACATTTATATGGGATGATTGAGATTAAGTTGACTTAGTTGATGATGGTCGAAATGATTAAATTATTAAATCAAAGTAACAGATTGAATGTTTTTTAGGAATGAGAATAAGATATTCTTGTTGATATGCTACTCATTTCTTAATGCTTATAATGGTACTCGAACATTTATGATGCTAATTACTTGATTTCAGGTTCATCTCAATATAAACAGAAGCAGTAGATCATTAGTAAAGTATCTTTATAAATAATTGATGATCCATTGGGAATGATATATAACTTATTTGAATCTTATGGCATGCATGTTAAATAATTTTATTTTGATATGTATACAAATTATTACTTACATGATTGCCAAGTTGAAAAGAAAAGTATTTGAAATATAAGGTGGTACATCAGCATTGTAAAAGAAAAATGACAAAAGAGTTAAAGGGTGATGAGAGTGGCATGTATGAGGATTGAAGCGAGAATTGTATTCAAAAACTCTGTTAGTGAAAGGATTCCTTAGAATTGTTGGGTAGTGGGGGGGAAAGGGTTATGCTAGCCAACATAATCATAATGAGACTAGAGGGTTGAGAATTAGTTGTATTAATAACAAGTTACACAGAAGTAATGATTATTTTAGTGGCATAAGGCAAACAATAAAAAAGAAAAGAGAGGTTGTTTTGATAACATGATAAAGTGTGTGCGCGCGCGTATGTAAATGGTTTAGTCATCTTATAATAGATCTTGTGGCATTGTTAGCTGATGAGAGGTTGCTATAATCTTTTACTAATTTGGTAAACTAAATGGGTAGTGTTAGATGTTGTTTGAATAGTGAAGGAATTTAATTATGTAAGGGTTGTTGAGTCAGACGCCAAAAAATTTAACGCTAGAACTATTGGATCAGAAAAAAAAGAAAAGGAAATTAGGGTTATACTAATATCATAAATGTGATACAAATAAAGGTTGTTAGACAACAACGAGAAAGTGTAGTTTACCAAAATATTGTAATTTTGGATTGTTATAGAAAAATATGGATTAAATGTGAATCTAGAATAAGGTTATTGGGGTGATTTCTAAGAAGTGATGGTTTAACTATGTCAGGGCAAAAGAGGTTGTAAAAGGGGGGCAATAAACTGAAGTAGCTATATGTGTCCAAGCTTCAAGTTTGTGCTTTAAATCTTAACTACTTTAAAGGTTTCATAAACTTGTAGCACCAAATTCGTTAAATGTGTTATTGTATATGGAATATTGACACTAATAATATAAGAATAAGGAAGAAATAAAGTTGAATAGTTTGAAGATTAATGGGCATCAGTGAAAATTGTTGGAGTTATAGACATCCAAGAGAGATGTCTAAGATTGATTTGATCTAAAGGATAATGATTAAATTCTTTAACTACTAAATATAAGAATTTGATGGAATGGCTTATAAAAAGAGATTGAAAAATATTTTGATAGAACATTGTATGTATTTGATCAATATGTTGATGATTGGATGTGATATAACATTAATTGTTTGATTTCAGGTTAATCTCAAAATTGCCAGAAGCAATCAAATAATATTATATTATTCTATATAGATTTAGGTATTGACCAAGAACTTACTATGGTCCGGAATGTTTTGGGAATATTTATGTAACTAGACTTAAATTTATGACATGCACCTTAAATAGCTTAAATTCTAATGTATATGTAAATCTTAACTTATGGGCTTAGTTGTAAGATATATTTGTATTTAATTACCATGTATAATCTATGCATGGTCTAAATTGATATTTATTTTATTGTTAAGAGAATTAATTATGATTTATTGTTGATGAGATAATTGTGGAGTTATTATGATATGATGTGAATAAATTATCCAGGATGACTGGATCAAGGATTTAAATTTGATTGATGATGTGAGAATACAAATGTCGATAACTTGAGATGTTCCAAATATAAAGGAGACTTTATGACACGATCAAAGAGTTGATGTCTTATCCCAAGTGCAGGAGTGTCACAGTAATAAATAACCCGGCAAGACCGGGGTCGAACCACAGAGAGGTTAATTGTATAAATTATAATTAATAAAAAAACAACAACAACAACAACAATAATAACAACAATAATAGTAACAATAATAGTAATAGTAATAGTAATAATACTCAGTACGTGGCGTTGTTATACCTGAGAATGATCTCAAAGATCGGGTCACAGGTTTCCAGCCTATATACTGAGTTTATGAAAAGATCAAAGAGATATATTATATAATATAAACAGATT
>Ga0325410_1002938_pt1 | contig 19160 bp, 10 predicted proteins | sample PopdelMetagenome_16_FD_206182 | JGI IMG/M metagenome (GOLD analysis project Ga0325410, IMG submission 206182) | Populus deltoides microbial communities from Bellville, Georgia, United States - Xylem-PdIQD-R3 | ecosystem: Host-associated > Plants > Phyllosphere > Stem > Wood/Secondary xylem... | reverse complement strand
CTGGTTGTATTGGTTTCCCTCACGAATCTAGTGAGGTTTCAGTTTTAGGGTCGGTGGCTAGCCTGTAGCCATCTGTTGTTTTATGTTTCTGTTATCATTGTAAATCTGGGGCATGCCCCTTATAATGCTTGTATCTTCTTCTTTAATACATTCGTCAACTTACCAAAAAAAAAAGATCTATCATAACTCTTCTTGAAATATTCAGGTTTACAAACTTTCGCATTGTTATCACTTGATTCTGCATATATACTCATTTAACAAGTATTCTTAAACTTTCATTTTCACACACACACTTTAACATATGATTGTGGGTTGCACATTGGATTATTACATTATTTATGTTCTTTTGTTAAAGGTGACAACTAAGTGAAAGAAATAGTATATAATTTGCAAAAAAAAAAAAACAAAAAAAATTGATAATATTGATGATAATAAAAACGTAGATAAGTTTGGTTTCATAGCCTCCTTAACCTAAGCAATTAAGTCCGAATGGGTGTTTTATCACCTAATACCCTAAAGTCAACTGACTTGGGAGCTATTGGCGTAGTGCTTGTTACATGGGTTCATGAGAAAAGTTTAAGGGAATCAAACATTGCACTATCTACGTATCAGTATCTGCAACCTGAGTTACTAAGCTTGTAGGGGTGTCTTAACACCTAATGTCATAAGACTAACTAGTTTAGGAGTCATTAGCCTAAAGCTTGTTACATGGGTTAAAGATGCATTATGTTTAAAGTTATATGTATATATATTAAAAAAAAGAAAAAAAAATAATCCCAACCCAAGGAAGTTAACCTTAAAAAAACATTAGAACAAAATTGTATTTTCATTTGGGCAAAGCCCCATAACTATGTGTTGATATATTGAGCATAAAATGAAGGTTTATTAATACCTTTATAAAAAGTATGAAGCAGATATATAAATTTAATGAGAGTTTGTTTATTTGAATAGATTAATGGAAGTTGAATGATGAATGCCTTGCTTTTGAATGTTGCAAATTGTTTTAACGCTTCAATTACTATGGACTAGTAATAAGCTGGTTGGGGGGTGTGATTAGTACTTACAATTTCATTTTCATTAAGGTTTTATATCATCATATTACACTTAAAGTATCATTAAATTCCCTAACTTCAGCATGTTTTATAATAACAAATCTAATACCATAAGATATCTTTAATTTATGGTAAATGTTCATTTTGAATGTAAGCATATCTCACAATTTAAAGGATTGATTAATGTGTTTAATTATTGAAATTGAGAAGACAGAGATGGCTAACCTTAAAGAAGAGATGCTGGTTGAATTCAAATTAAAATACCATTTGGTTATTGGATCATAACTGGAGTTGTAGAACATAGGCCTAAAACTTTCATGAAGAGTCCAAGATTCAAAACGGTCGTTTTCAAGTTCAAATTGTAGCAGCAAAGGAGAAGTTGGAATTTGTCCTACAGCCTAGATACTCTTTAGTATTCAGTTCATATCTCGAGTTCTAGAAGTCCAAATGAGCTCATTCTTGTTTTGTTGAAAAGCTGAGATAAATTCCCAGAATTTTAATGAAAACTATCTGCTCCAATTCTGATGTTAGCGATGATGTTTTATTTAGACAAGAAGATAAGTGTTGTCACCATGTCAAGAGGTGGCCACCCATTCAATAATAGTCATCAAATCAATAGTTCTAAATTTTAGCCTATAAAAAGAGGCATTTGACATACATTTAGACATCTTGGTGTTCAAATCAAGATCACTCTCTTACTTTGTATTTTGTAATGTTAAAGTTTTATTTAATGTTATATTAATCTCTTATTTATGTTTTTAATTTCCTTTACTATACTTAGTTAACTTATATCATGTTTATGTTCTTATATTGTTTATTTATGTTTTTCTTCTTCATTATGTTTAGCTAAGTTAATTTTATCAAGGTGAAAAGTATAATATAAACTCAACATGGACTTTAATGTTTGACTAACATGCTTTGTATTTGTTATCTTACTCACTCTTAATACCTTGATTGTTAAATGATTAATCTAGATTTGTGTTGTATAACCATTGGTGCAACAAATACTTGGCACTTTGATAGCCTACTATATGGTATAACCGACACCTGTGCTATGAAAGGAACTTGATTTGTTGTTAACATAAGTTAATATCATGAATTCCTGACAATATTTAAAAGCATGGTGTTACTAAAATAAGATAAATAATTTAATAGTTTATAATTTGATTGGAACCTTCTTTGTGTGTGTTTTCCAGTTAAGTAATAGAAAGAATTTATACTATACTTATTTGAAATACCATTAGTGGATCCTCTAACCTTGATAATTTTTTTATCTTTGTTTAAATCCTTACATCATTATCACATCTCAAAATTCTCTTTAACTCATTTTCATTTATTATTTGTAATCTTATATAGTGGACATCCCTGTGGTTCGACCCCGGTCTTGCCAGGTCATTTATTACTTTGACACTCCTACACTTGGGATAGGACATCAATCTTTTGATCGTGTTAGCAGCAACACAAAGTTTACAAATCAAATTTCTCCTAGTTTATTAGGGACTTTTTAAGGGTGACAAATCTGATTCTAGCATATTTAGGATGGTAATTTTTTGATTTTTATTATTTCCTTCTTAGTCTTTGGGTTATTATTACTTATTTGGGTCAATTGTAAGTGGGCTTCATATAAGTCCACCTAAGGGGGCTCCATTAGGGTTCCTTTAAGTTTAAAGTCAGTATAAATAAAAGCATAACCAAACATGTAAGGTTACACAATTTTCAGATTAATAAAACTTCTTATTTGCCGTATTTTGTGTGTGTGTGTGTGTGTTGGTGAGATAATTTCACTTCCATGGTTCCTTAAAGAATTGAAAACGGCTTATCGAAGAACAACTGACTTTGTGGCATCATCCTTATACTTCTCGTTTGCGAATCAATATTCGTTGGGTGGGGATTTTTTGTTTCCAATAGTGTTGATGCCTAGGTACAAGTTATTTTTGTATCACGCTCCTATCAAACCTGTTTTACTTGACTTTCCGAGAATTGGGGTTTTTTCTTTTACGTTACCACGTGATCACGAGGTTCGCATCAATAAGGGAGACGAAAACTTTTATGCCTAGTCTCCCATTAGGACACCAACCACCCCTAAAACAAAGGAATCAAGTCCTTCTCATCACTTAAGCATCTTGCATGTGCTGCCACAGAGATGCCTTTAGAGGAAATGTGGTCAAGAAAGAAGGAAGAACAAACTTTTAGAGTGAAAGAGAGAGGGAAGGATGGTTTTGGAAAGTAGAAGAGTTAAGAGGAGAAGAAGAAGTTGGAAACAAAATGGAAGAAGGACTAGCACTACCGCGAGGCCCATCTCGTCGTCTTCCACCGACAAATTGATCTAAATATTTGGATATTATGTTCTAGGCAACCTCATCTACCATCTGACCAATGAGTATCCCAAAACAAGATTTCATTGAAGAGTTACAGCCAGCTAGGTAGGACTGTACAAAGTAGGGATTGTTTGCTTTAGAGGAGTCAACTTCAGCACCAAGTTTCTCTACCATCTACCATTGGATTGCTGCAAACTTTGGAAGGGAGGTTCATAAGATCAAGTTATTACTTATGAAAGGTGGAGAGTTGAAACACATTCACTAGGAAGAAATTATTCATCTTTAACAGTAAGGGTCTAAAAAGGCATGATTTCCAAGTCAATCAGGTATAAAGGCAATCGTGTCTACTTTAATCGTTGGATTATTCTTAGTTTGAGATATGTTGTGTAAGACCCCGAGTTCTATATTCTGACCGTTTGGTTTCATCAAACACTCTACGGTTAATTGCTTATTGCCTTTTGAATCAGCTGTTAATTTCTGCAAAATTTTGAAAACTTGATTGAATACATGTTTTGATGAAATTAGAATTATATGGGTGTTAGGGTTTGTATAAATGTTTGATAATGGAAGTTTGATTGAAAAAACATTATAAGTGACAATAGAAGGACATAAAACTAAGGAAACTAAGGAAGAAAAAAAATCAAGTGGAAACCCTTAATAATAGAACCGGCTAGCCTTGAACAAAAAAGGAAATTAGAGGTATGAATTAAATGGGGTAATGCTTCATGTTAACAAACCTTGGGTAGGGTAAATTGTGATTAAAAATAGAACCTTGAGTAAGTGGAAGAATGGTGTGTTCTTGAATGCGTGGAAGGGTGTTTGGTGAAAGACATGGAAGAAACAAAGGTAAATACATTAGTATGACAATGAAAAGGCTAGAACAAAGGAAATAATGGAAGAAATTGGGACAAATGGGGGAGGATTCCACCCTTAGGGGGCTAACCAGATTTGAACATGGAGGAGGAATGGATATTGGTGTGAAAATGTTAATGCTAAATGTTTAACAAGGATGTATTGTAAAGGCTAAAAGAGTAGTAAAGTGATATGATGGGTTAGATTAGCATGAGAAAGGGGTAAACTAGAAGACATTATGTTAAATATTGAAAACAACCATGGAAAAACACCTAACCTTAAGGTTGGACAAGTTTGGTTGATAGGTGGATTTTGCTTGAATGTGATATAGAGTATATGAAATGGAAATATTTGGTTGTTTGTGAAATCCATAGATTGAGAAACTGGACAACTTTGTCACCTAACCCCTCAATGAGATTAGGAATTGAAAATAATAAAATTTGAAATAGATTTCTTTACAAAAGTTGTAGGCATGGATGTTACTTTTCAAATGAAATTAACCGTGTATAATTTGGAGTTGGTATAACTTCAGATATATGCCAGCAACTGAGTAAAGATCTAAGTCAACATAAACACTAAACAAATTTTGGATGCTACTATGATTATTGATTTTGAATCTTAAAATGATAATTTGGAATTGGTTGCTTTACAAGCATTACAGGTATGAATTAACCCTTTCAAAAAAACCTAACCTTAAATTGGAGCTGTATAACTCCAATATGAACCACAAATTGAGTATAGGTCTAACCAAAATAAAAATGGACTGATTGGAGGTGCTACTATGATGGTTTAAATTAAAATTAAGCCCTAAAACGATATAATTTGGAGTTGATTCCTTTACAAAAGTTATAGGCATAGATGTTATCTTTCGAATGGAATTAGTCTTGATGAATTTGGAACTATATAAATCCCAATATGACATAAAAAAAGTGAAGGGAGGTCAAATTCAATATTGTTGGACAGATTTCATTAAGTATAATAACATATGGATTTGGGTACTTTAAGGACAGAACTAGTTTTTTAACCATGTAATAAAGTTGTAAATTAATGTCTTATCTTTTAGAAGAGTCTATCCACGTTCAAAACCAAGGTCTAGAATGCTATTTATAAATGAAATTGGAAACAATGCTCTAGAGTAGTGAAATGGAATAGAAAGTGTAATGAGAAAATTAGTTGAAGGAAAATGAGTTCATAGTAATGAGCTTGCGTGAATGAGATTTCAATAATATTATGAGAATTCACATTATAGTAAAGTTATGAAGTGATACTTATGATACCTCTTAATCCAAAATAGGAAAGGTGCTAGGAGCAGGTTCATTTATGGTTGGAGGGACTCATTTAGACAGAAGAGTAGGTAGGTGCTTCGCTCCTTATCTTTTCAATCCGTGTAAACTTATCGATAAATTTAACAATTTTTTGTTGTATTGCTATGCTAAATATTGGTATGGTTATAAGTACCTTGTATACATTAGTATGAATCAAATTAGTTATAATAATAATGAAATGGATATAAGTACCTTGTATACATTAGTATGAATCAAATTAGTTATAATAATAATGAAATGGATATAAGTACGGATAAATTAGTTATGATAATTTTTGAATGGGCATGAGTACCTTCTGTGCATTGCTATGCATCGAATTAGTCATTATATTATTAGAATAGATATGAGTACCTATCATGCATTGGTAAGCATCTTATACCTCGTTAAATTGATTATAATCTTATTCTTGAATTTTGTGTAACTATAAGTATAGCCATTACATCGAAAGTATAAAATGAATTAAAAACGAGAATTTAATTAATTAGTTTCATGGTTTGAAAACTAATGGCATTAGCATATCTAACAATCGAGATTCTAATTGATTAGTTTCCTAGTTCGGAAACTAATGGCTTTAGTGTGTCTGACGATCGGGAAAATTTGGAAGAAAAGATACGTAGTATTGAATATCTAAGTGAGATATCTGATGGATATTGGCTTTTATGTGAAAAGCTGAAAGAAATGATATGTAGTATTGAATTGATATATGATGGATATTGGCTTTTATGTGAAAAGTTGAAAGAAAGATATATAGTATTGAATTGATTTTTGAGTGAGATATCAGATGGATATTGGCTTTTATGTGAAAAGTCGAAAGAAAAGATATGTACTATTGAAATATTGGCTTTTATGTGAAAAGCTGGAAGAAAATATATTTAGTATTGAATTAAAATATGAGTGAGATAACGAATGGACATTGGCTTTTATACAAAAAGCTAAAAGAAGAAATGAGTGTGGCACTTGAATAGAGTTCTAGAATTCTTGGAAATTGACCTTTATATGACCATGATTTTTATTTGATTATTTTCTAGTTTGGAAACTAATGACGTTAACGCGTCTAATGACCGAGATTTTAATTGATTAGTTTTCTAGTTCGGAAACTAATGGCGTCAACATGTCTGATGATCAAGATTTTTAGTGATTAGTTTCCTGGTTTTAAAACTAATGGCGTCAGCGTGTTTGACTATCAAGATATGAATTGATTAGTTTTCTAATTGAAAACTAATGGCGTTAGTGTGTCCAATAACTGGGAATTTAAAAAATTAGTCATCGGTTAAAGACTTACAATATTAGTTGTTAGATGACTAATTTGGTGCATAATAGTGTGTGCAAGGTACTCATGTCCACTCAAACATTATTATAACTAATTGATCCATACCAATATATGCAAGGTACTCATATCTATTCCAATATTATCATTACTAATTTTGATCCATACTAATGTACATAAAGTACTCATATCCATTCCAGTATTTAGCATAGCAATACAACAACAAATTGTGAATTTATCAATAAGCTTACATGGATTGAAAAGACAGGGTGCGAGGCACATACATGCTCCTCTGTCTAAACAAGTTCTTCCAACCACAGATGAACCTGCTTCAAGCACCTCTCCTGTTTGGATTAAGAGATGATATAATTATCACTTAATAACTTTTCCATAATGTGAATTCTAAAAATATCATTGAAATCTCATTCACATAAATTCATTACTATGAATTCATTTTACTTCAACTAATTTTCTCATTACACTTTTCATCCCCAATTTATTACTCAAGAGCACTGCTTCATATTTCATTTATAAGTCTAGACCTCGGTTTTGAATGTGGCTGATATGGACCAGCCCAGAAACACCAACAAAGACCCATTACATAGTCCAATGACTCGGTCTAAAACAAAAGGCATTGATAGAGGCATTGAATGCATTGGTTTTGAAGGTTTCCACTAATTCAGATTTGAAGGGTCCATTGGAGCATCAAGATGAGGCCCTAGTACATCTTAGCTATGTGTAAGAGGGATCAATCCAATCTTATTTGGGCCATGAGGTGAGGACAACAAAGGAAACAAAAGAATCCTACAACTTGGAAACAATATAGGTGACTACTTTCTCCTTTTGTTTCTAGGATTAATGGGTTGCATGGAAAGCTATGAATAAGCCTTGAATCAGTTCTGTAATATTTTATTTCCTTCTCTTCTTCTTATTGAAGAACTTGGATTTAATTTTAGGGCTTTATTTTATTTTGTTAGCTATATAGCCCAAGGCTTGTTTGGATCAGGTTATTGGCTTTTCAATTTAGGGTTTTTGGGTCAGTTTTGAGTTGACCTCATATAAGTCCATATAAAGGGTCCATTAGGGTTAATTTTTCAAGAGGAGTGAAGAAAGTTAGGAAGGCTGATGAGAATTATGTGGAAAAACTAAAGAAACAATCTAATTTTTATGCTAGAGAGGGTGAGGCCATATCTGTATTTTTCACTAACAAACCAATGATTTTACTTATGTACAAAGAGCCTTACTTTAATACTAACATTCTTGATCATATTATGCCTAGTATTGCTATTTCTTTGTTGCAGGAGTTTGATGATTTGTTCCCCGATGATATTCCTAGCAGATTACCACCATTGAGAGGGATAGAGCATCAGATTGATTTCGTACTTGGAGCTTCAATTCCTAACCAACCAGCCTATAGAAGCAATCCTGAGGAGACGAAGGAGCTTTAAAGGCAAGTTGATGAGCTGATGAAAAAGGGGTACATTCGTGAGAATATGAACCCATGTGCTGTACCCGTGCTACTTGTGCCTATGAAGGATGTGTGTTGATTGCCGAGCCATCAACAACATAGTGGTAAAGTATAAACATCTCATTCCTAGGCTTGATGACATGTTAGTGGGTACCATTAGATTAGAATGAAAGAAGGTGATGCATCTGGAATAGAAACAAGTGCTATTTTGATGCAGGATTAGAGACTTATTGTGTATTTCAGCGAGAAGTTAAGTTGAGTGACCTTGAACTATCCCACTTACAACAATGAAGTTTATGCGCTGGTAAGAGCACTTGAGACATGACAACATTACTTGTGGCCAAAAGAGTTTGTAATCCATTCAAATCATGATTCCTTGAAACATATGAAAAGGAAAGGATAAGGTAAGTTAAAAATAAACATGCAAAATGGGTGGAATTCATTGAAACTTTTCCTTACGTAATCAAGTATAAGCAAGGCAAAAAGAACATAGTAACTGATGCACTTTCGCGCAGGTATGTTCTTCTAAACACCATGAATACTAGATTGCTAGGCTTTGAATATGTGAAGGAATTATATGATAATAATTCTAACTTTGCCGAGAATTATAATGCATGTGGACATTCAGCTTTTGGTAAGTTTTATTTAATGGGTGATTACTTGTTCAAAGAGAATAGATTGTGTGTTCCTGCTAGTTCTTTGCGTGACTCGCTTTTCGTGAAGCACATAAGGGTGGTTTAATGGGTCACTTTGGGATTGCAAAAACCTTGGATGTATTGCACGAGTATTTCTATTAGCCAAAGATGAAAAGGGTTGTGCAACGAATCTATGAACAATGCATTGCTTATAGAAAGGGAAAATCTAGAGTACAACCGCATAAATTGTATACACCATTGCTTGTGCCTACTAAATCTTGGGTCTATCTCTATGGAGTTTGTTTTAGGTTTACCTAGATCAAAAAAAGGTAGAGACTCTATTTTTGTTGTAGTTGATAGGTTTCTAAAATGACGCATTCCATTGCATGCTATAAAATAGATGATGCATCTCATATCACAGACTTGTTCTTTAAGGAGATTTTATGTTTGCATGGAATTCCTAGGAGTATAATGTCAAATCATGATGTTAAGTTCTTTAGCTACTTTTAGAAGACTTTGTCGGGAAAGTTGGGAACTAAATTTTTTTTTTTTTACAACTTATCATCTTCAAATAGATGGACAAATTGAGGTAGTGAATAGAACTTTATCCTAACTTTTGCGTGTTGTTATTCAAAAGAATTTGAAAATGTTTGCCTTTTGTTGAGTTTGCTTATAATAGAATGCATTTGCCACTGACTTTTCTTATTTTGAAATTGTTTATGAGTTTAATCCACTGACTCTTATGGACTTAATTTCTTTATCTTTTAAAGAAAGGGTAAATTTAGATGGTGAAAAGAAAGCAAAGATGGTGAGACAACTCCATGACAGAGTTCGACTGCAAATAGAGAAAAGGAAAAACATTGTACACTCCTAAATCAAATAAGGGGTGTAAATAGGTTGTTTTCCAACCTACTGATTGGGTTTGGGAGCACATGTGTAAGTAACGATTTCCTAACCAAAGAAAATCAAAATTACAGCTTAGTGGTGATGGTCCATTTCAGGTTTTTGAGAGGATCAATGATAATGCATACAAAATTGATCTTCCAGGTAAGTATGGTGTTAATGCTACCTTTAATGTTGCTGATCTTACATTGTTTTGACATAGGTTTTGATTTAAGGTCGAATCCTTCTGAGGAGAGAAGGGATGATGTGTACCAGCCTAGAAACACCAGCAAGGACCCATTTACTATTATAGCTTTATTTTATTTTGTTAGCTATAGCCCAAGGCTTGTTTGGACTTAATTAATATTTTATTTTCAGCTAGGATCAAAGGCTTGTTTGGATCAAGTTATGGGTTTTTAGTTTAAGGTTTTTGGGTCAATTTTATAAGTGGGCCAAATCAGTCTACTAGAGTAAATCCATTAGGGTTAATTTTTCAAGAATCATTTAAACTCATGTAACCTAAATTTCAGCAGCCATTGATGAATATTACTTTTGAATTTTTTTCAATTTTAACGTGTGAGAGTGATTCTTATGTTCTTCAGCATTCATTGGTTGGCCACCTTACAGGACATTGTATGTAACTACAGGATTATGTGGATGAGTTTTGACTGGCAAGGACACAGAGTAACATTAAGAGGGGAGGACCTATGAAGTTGCAATCGTTCAGTTTGGACAGATGAGTGGGTTATTATATAGAAAAAGAGGTGATGAGGATCAGCCCAACATCAAGCGTAATCATGCCAACAACCCATTGAAGGTGCCAATTGGGCCAATTACCAGAGCTAGGGCAAAGAATCTTAAAGAAGCATTGAATGGGCTTGTTCAGAACATATGGAGCAAAATGGACCTAGAGGGGCTTGGTACATTTAAGCAGCATGAAGGACAACCTTTAATTCATCTAATTCAGGTCCAAGAAGAGCCCAATTGGTCTGGAACAAGGGGCTGATATGTCTGGCCCAATACCAACCTTGTTAGGCTTGTTCTCTCCTAATGCCACAAGGATAAAAAAAATCAGCAATTTATTCTCCTAATTTAGTAAGAAAGTTGGCCAGATTTTGTTCCTAAAGAGGGGAGGATTATTTAATGTTTTTCCTAACTTAGAAGGGAAAGTAATTAAATCATCAACAAATGAGGAAATTTGTATTCTTATTTGTCCAAGTTAAACAAGGAAATCCAAACTAATCAAGAACATCAAAGGGGGAAACAACACAAATTTTTTAAATCAGATTTCTCCTAATTTATTTGAGACTTATTAAGGGTGACTGATGCGAACCTCGTGATCACGTGGTCACGCAACTCACATGTAAAGACATCAATTCCCGGAAAGTCAAGTAAATCAGGTTTGATAGGAGTGTGACATATAGATAACTTGTACCTAGGCACCAGCACTATTGGAAACGGAGACCCCCACCCAACGAATATTGATTCGCGAACGAGAAGTATAAGGATGACGCCACGAAGACAGTTGTTCCTCGATAAGTCATTTTCAGTTCTTTAGAGAACCAGGGAAGGGAGATTATCCCACCAACACACAATAAGTGCAACAAGAAGTTTATGGATCTGAAAATTGTGTAACCTTACATGTTTGGTTATGTCTTTATTTATACTGACTCTAGACTTAGAAAACCCTAATGGACCCCCCTTAGGTGGACTTATATGAAGCCCACTTACAATTGACCCAAATAAGTAATAATAACTCAAAAACTATGAAGAAAATACTAAAAATAATAAAACTCCGAAAATTATCATGCTAAATATGCTAGAATCAGATTTGTCACCCTTAAGAAGTCCCAAATAAACTAGGAGAAATCTGATTTGGAAAATTTGTGTTGCTGCCCCCTTGATGTCATTGATTAGCTTGGATTTCCTTGTTTAACTTGGACAAATAAGAAAATAAATTTCCTCCTTTGTTGCTGATTTAATTACTTTCCTTCCCAAGTTAAGAAAAGCATTAAATAGTCCTCCTCTCTTTAGGAATAAGATATGGCCAACTTCCTTACTTAATTAGGAGAATAAATTGCTGACTTTTTATCCTTGTAGCATTAGGAAAACAAGCCTAACAAGGCTGGTATTGGGCCGGAAATATCAACCCCTTGTTCCATATGAATTGGGCTCTTCTTGGACCTGAACTAGATGAATTAAAGGCTGTCCTTCATGCTCCTTAAATGTCCCAAGCCCCTCTAGGTCTATTTTGCTCCATATGTTCTGAACAAGCCCATTCAATGCTTCTTTAAGCTTCTTTGCCCTAGCTCTTATGATTGGCCCAATTGGCACCTCCAATGGGTCGTTGGCATGATTACGCTTGGTGTTGGGCTGATCCGCATCAGTGACAAATTTGATTAGCATATTTAGGATAGTAATTTTTGGATTTTTATTACTTTCATTATTTTCTTTTTAGTCTTTGAGTTATTATTTCTTATTTGGATCAATTGTAAGTGGGCTTCATATAAATCCACCTAAGGGGGGTCCATTAGGGTTTCTTTAAGTCTAGTGTCAGTATAAATAAAGGCATAACCAAACATGTAATGTTACGCAATATTTAGATTAATAAAACTTCTTATTTGCCGCACTTTATGTATGTGTGTTGGTGAGATAATCTTCCTTCCTTGGTTCTCAAAAGAACTAAAAATGACTTATTGAAGAACAACTGGCTTCGTGGCGTCATCCTTATACTTCTCGTTCGCGAATCAATATTTGTTGGGTAGGGGTTTTGCATTTCTAATAGTGTTGGTGCCTAGATACACGTTATCTTTTTGTCACACTCCTATCAATCCTGATTTACTTGGCTTTCCGGGAATTGATGTCTTTGCGTGTAGGTTGCGTGACCACGTGATCACGAGGTTCGCATTGGGAGGCTTAACAAATATCAGCCTATGTAGCCTGATGATGATTCCTAATATAGATGCTAAGTTGAATGCATTATTAGTGGGGAAAAATCTAGAAGAGGAGGATAAATAAGCTCTTTAAAAACTACTTCATACGTACCATGATGTGTTCACCCCTATGGTAGGGTTACCCCCTCTTAGACCTGATGACCATATTATTCCTTGAAAAGAGGGAGTTCGGCCTGTTAATCTTAAGCCATACAGGTATTCCAGTTTGCAAAAAGATACAGTGGAAAAAATGATCTTTGAAATGCTTGATTTTAGCATAGTTCAACCAAGTCACAACCCATTCGCTTCCCCAGTGATACTAGTAAAAACAAAAGACCTCTCCTGGAGGTTGTGTGTTGATTATATGGCCTCCAACAAGTTAACAATAAAAAACAAGTTCCCTATACAAGTATACGAGCTATTAGAAGAGTTAGCAAGGGCAAATATATTCTCAAAAATTGATTTAAGATCTAGCTATCACCAGATCAAGATGAGCCGTACCTGATTTGACTAAACACCTAAAAAGGATGCATTTGGTTAGTAACAGTTGAATCACTCAATGAGGTTATGGTATTAGTGCAATGTTAATGCAGGAGGGACATCCTATAGCCTATGTCAACAAAGCTTTGGAGCCTAAGTAACAAGCGCTGTCCACTTACGAGAGAGAGAGATGTTGGCTATTTTACAAGCAGTAACCAAATGGAGACAATATTTGTGGGGAAGACCCTTCAAGATCAGAATTGACCATGTTAGTCTTAAATATATGTTGGATCAAAACATAACCTTCCCTTCAAGTGTTGTCCACTTATGAGAGAGAGATGTTGGCTATTCTACAAGTAGTAACCAAATGGAGACAATATTTGTAGGGAAGACGCTTCAAGATCAGAATTGACCATATCAGTCTTAAATACATGCTGGATCAAAAAATAACCTTCCCTTCCCAACATTTGTGGCTAACTAAACTATTAGGCTTTGATTGCAAAATTGAATTTTGTAAGGATTGAGAATGTAGCAGTTGATGCTCTCTTTAGAATAGCCAGTAGTGAACTTAATGCACTAGCTTTATCCATAGTTTCCACTAGTTTATTGTCAGACATCAGGAAATCTTGAGAGGTTGATAGCAAGGTTATGTCAATCATCCAGGACTTAATTAAAGACCCTGCTACACATCCTTATTACAAGTGGAGAAGGGTCTTCTTTTCAGGAAGGGAAAACTAATGGTGGGAAATGACATGACATTACAAAATCATCTAATAGCCACCTACCACAATATAGCCTTAAGGGGGACTCTAGTTCTATAGTCATAACAACGAGGGTTGGTAGTGTTATTCTATTGTATGAAGTAACAAAAGCAAGTCGGACAATACATGAGGGAATGTCCCATATTTCAAAGATACAAGTTCGAAAATGTGGCTAGCATAGGGTTATTACAACCTTTGCCTATTCCAGTAGCACCCTTTTACATACATTAGCATGGACATCATAACAGATTTGCCTAAATCTGAGTGAAAAGAAGTCATATTTGTAGTGGCGGATAGGTTTAGTAAGTATGCACACTTTATGGCACTCTCACACCCCTAAACTACTTGCTCAGTAGCAAAAACTTTCATGGACTTAGTCTACACATTACACGGTCTTCCAGCCATCATAGTTAGTAATCGAGACTCTATTTTCCTAAGTCAGTTTTGGAGGGAAATGTTCAGTCTGCAAGGGCTCAACCTATACCACTCCACTGCCTATGATCCTCAATCAAACGAACAAATTGAGATCATCAACAAATGTTTGGAGAACTTTCATTAAGGGAGTAGTGGTATAATACAAACTTTTACATAGTGATACGATCCAGGCAAGGTCAAATTCGGATTTTGACATAAAAAGTACACCTAATCAGTTTTACGGCAACAGTCATAATTCTCAATTCGACCGTTGGATCAAGCTGAAATTTTACGTGCAATCTCCTGACATGTTGTCCTACCTTGTTTTAAAATTATAGATCAATCGGAGTTCGGGAAGGTATCGAAACATGGGTCAATAGAGGCTGTACGAATTTTGTTATTTACTTCCTTTTGACTTGTGGACTTCCTATTTGGCTAGGATTCTTTTCCTAAAAGGATGTGGCAGCTTATTTTGGGAATATCCTAATTCTCCAAAGCTCTTTAATAGGCTGCAACATAGTTTCCATGAGTGGCAAGGATTCATAAATGTTCAGAATTCTTTTCTTACAAGGATTCCTTATTCATCCTAGCTACAAAAAGGAAAGAAGATTTCAGAATCAATTCTACCTTCAGATCAGACTTCCTAGTCTATTAGAGACTTCTTAATGGTGACAAATTTGATTCTGGCATATTTAGGATGGTAATTTTCAGATTTTATTATTTTCTTCCTAGTCTTTGGGTTATTATTACTTATTTAGGTCAATTGTAAGTGGGCTTAATATAAGTCCACCTAAGGGGGTCCATTAGGCTTTATTTAAGTCTAGAGTTAGTATAAATAAAGGCATAACCAGACATGTAAGGAGATAATTCAGATTAATAAAACTTCTTGTTTGCCGCACTTTATGTGTGTGTGTTGGTGAGATAATCTCCCTTCCATGGTTCTCTAAAGAACTCAAAATGACTTATCGAAGAACAACTGGCTTTGTGGTGTCATCCTTATACTTCTCGTTCACGAATCAATATTCGTAGGGTGGGGGTTTTCATTTCCATTAGTGCTGGTGCCTAAGTACAAGTTATCTTTGTGCCACACTCATATCAAACTTGATTTACTTGGCTTTTCGGGAATTGGTGTCTTTGTATGTGGGTTGCTTGACCACGTGATCACGAGGTTCGCATCACATAGCCACTAAATCAACTCCCAACAAAATACCATACGGTTTTTCTCCACTATCCACATTCCATACTTCTGTAAAGACTCCTTGCTAAAGGTAATTGACCATTACCTCAATAAAAAGGAGCATATGCTATAGATAATGAAGCAAAATTTGATCAAGTCATAGAATCAAATGAGGTAGCTACCCAACAAGAGAAGAAGTGATAGAGTCCTAAAGTAGGTGATTCGGTTTAATTAAAACTACAGCCTTACAAGTAGAAATCGGTGCTTCATCACTACAACCACAAGCTAGCGACTAAATATTATGGTCCTTATACAATGATTGAGAAGATTGGAGAAGCTGATTACAAGTTAAATCTTCCTTCCTCTTTAACAATCCATCTTGTTTTCCATGTCTCCCAACTAAAGAGGAGTGTGGGTAACAAAATGGTGCATAATAATTTACTTGATGGGCCCAAAGAACCCATGCTACAACCCCAAGCAATCCTGGATCGAAGGCTGATCAAAAGGGGTCAACAAGTTGCAATGCAAATCTTAGTCCACTGCCAAGGTTGTCTGCAGCTGAAGCAACATGGGAATTCATTGTGAAGTGAAACTCAAATTTTCTTCACTCAACCTTGAGGACAAGATGTTTTGAAGGGGGAGATTTGTTATAAGTAAATTTAGTTATGAAAAATTTGCCAGAGGAGTGAGACGAACAGGAGGAAGAAATGACTGTTACAATCAAAACATACTATAGGCTAGTGTTTAACCTTATACACACCATTTCTATAAATTGTAATTCTCAATAATGAGAAGGTTGTCGAGTCAGCACCATCTTCTGCTCTGCCTATATATATATACTAGCAGTTGTAACATAATGGGGCATGCAAAATGAATGAGGAAAATTGTTAATTTCTTTTGTGGATTCCTTCTTTTCTCTCCTTCTTCTCCTCACTCTTTTTCTCTCCCTCCCTCATTCCAGTCATCTCCCTCTTTCCTGATTTCTTCTTTTTCTTAGTAAACTAGATACTAGAGAAATCACTCCACTAGGTTCAATACATATTGAAGGATTCTTAATCAGGTTATTGCCTATAGATAACGATCTTATACCTGTTTCATATACCCAATAATTTATTTCAACTTTATTCTTTGAATGTATCCTATATCACACATTTCATGCAAATATCATAATATCAACAAATAACATTTACTAATAACTCTCTTCACATTCAATATTCTATCAATCCCAATGGTAAAGTTATATCGCATCATGTTTAGTATAACATATCCAATCTACAAATCAATCTAATAGTTAAATCGCTCTCTATTGGAACATAACCTAACAAACCTTAAAAATTAGAGACCTACAGTTCAGGAAAAGCCATTTATGGAAGGAAAGTTTTTTACGATCTTCACTATTCAAACTTCAGAAAACATATGAAAGAACCTATCAAAATTACATCCCCACCAATGGTTGACAAAGGCAAAAACATTTGGTGACTGCGACTGAAAATAATGGTGTTTTCTCCAGAAATATTCCACCAGCCATATCTTTCTCACATAGCTTGATATTACAAATCCCTCCAGCTAGAATGTAGCAAACATAGCGATGATCAACATGCCCAAAGAATAGCCCAACCAACGATGTAAAGTGGAGAGATATAACTACCATAGTGCCTATCCTCAATGTGTTTTCTCTCAAAGACCAACTCAATCTCACCTAAAGCTCTCAATCATGGTTGTCACCTCAAATGTTTGGGAGAAGATGAAGGCTTTACAAGCCATTTTCATGGCTGCTGGGTTTGCATATGTAACAACTCTTAAAAGAAGGAATTTTGTTTATATATGTCCTTTTCTATCCAATTCGAGTCTATTGGTATTTTTGCGAGACCATACTAAACTCCAATTGACTTGATAATTTAATCTAAGTACAAACTTATAATAGGGGTCTACTTGTAAAATTTGATATTTGAAAATACTTTTTGTCAAAAATCTGATTTTTCCTCCTACATTATTTACTTGAATCATTTACCCCTTATAATATACAACATGTAATGTCTCACAAAATTAAATAGATTCATGATACACTGATTATTCATAAACATGACGGAAAATGATTTTTTTAATATAATATCATGTTCCCTTGATTTAATACGTGATACCATATATCATTTCAACTATTAAACATCATTAAATGATTCAGTACATCACACATACATATAACATATAATAGCATTACAAAAGGAGAAACATTCTCATTGTATGCATAACATGAAGTTGATACGATCCGAGCAATGACAAAACAATTAAATTTGGATTCTGATGTAAAATGCACAACTATCCAAATTCACAGAAATAGTCAAAATTCTTAATGTGATTGTTGGATTGGGCTAAAATTTTACGTTGAGTCGCCAGACAGGTTGTCCTACCTTGGGTTAAAATTGTAGGTCAATTGAAGTTTGGAAAGGTATCACAATACTGGTCAACAGAAGGGTGTACGAATTTTGTTATTTACTTCCTTTTGACTTGTGAACTTTTTATTTTGCTAAGATTCTTTTCCTAAAAAGATGTGGTAACTTGTTTTGGGAATCTTCTAATTCTACAAAGATCTTTAATGGGCTGCAACATAGCTTCTAAGTATTGCAAGGATTCATAAATGTTTCAAAATCTTTTTCTTACAAAGATTCCTAATTTTTTTTTGGTAAGTTGACGTATATATTAAAGAAGAAGATACAAACATTATAAGGGGCATACCCCAGATTTACAATGATAACAGAAACATAAAACAACAGATGGCTACAGGCTAGCCACCGACCCTAAAACTGAAACCTCACTAGAAGAAGACTTCAGAATTCATCCTAGCTACAACAAGGAAAGAAGACTTCAGAATTAATTTTACCTTAAATCAGATTTCCTAGTCTATTTGGGACTTCTTTATGGTGACAAATCTTATTTTAGCATATTTTGGATAGTAATTTTTGGATATTTATTTATTTATTATTTTTTCTTCTTAGGTTTTGGGTTATTGTTACTCATTTGGGTCAATTGTAAGTGGGCCTCATATAAGTCCATGTAAGGGGGGCCATTAGGGTTTATTTAAATCTAGAGTTAGTATAAGTGAAGGCATCACTAGACATGTAAGTTAAACAATTCATATTAATAAAACTTCTTGTTTGCTACACTTAGTGTGTGTGTGTATTGGTGAGATAATCTCCCTTCCATGGTTCTCTAAAGAACTGAAAATGACTTACCGAAGAACAACTAGCTCTGTGGCGTCATCCTTATACTTCTCATTCGTGAATCAATATTCGTTGGGTGAGGGTTTTCCGTTTCCAATAGTGTTGGAGCCTAGGTACAAGTTGTATGGGAAACTCACAAAGTGTTACTTCTGTAAAGAAAGTGTCGTGTTTCTTAGGTATATTATCTCTAGCAGGGGAGTTAAGGTTGATGAGGAGAAAATTGAGGCAATTCGGGACTGGCCAAAACCTGCTAGTATCGCTGATGTGAGGAGTTTCCATGGTTTAGCTTCTTTCTACAAGCGATTTGTGAAAGACTTCAGCTCTATTGTTGCTCCTATGACAGAATGCTTGAAAAAAGGGAACGAGTTTAGATGGAGT
>Ga0325410_1002937_pt1 | contig 19164 bp, 8 predicted proteins | sample PopdelMetagenome_16_FD_206182 | JGI IMG/M metagenome (GOLD analysis project Ga0325410, IMG submission 206182) | Populus deltoides microbial communities from Bellville, Georgia, United States - Xylem-PdIQD-R3 | ecosystem: Host-associated > Plants > Phyllosphere > Stem > Wood/Secondary xylem... | reverse complement strand
AAAAAAATATTTTTTAAAAGAAATAATATTTTTATTTTATTTTTAGTATACATTAATGATTCACAAGAAATTTTGTCAATTTTTTCTTTTATTTAACCCCTAAATATTATTGCCGTCATCTAGCCACCATGATAAACCGTGTCCTTGTTACCGATGTAATTCCTATTCCACCGATCAGGAATGTTTGGGAATGCAACTGCGGCTGTGTTTTTAAAAAATTTAAATTTTTTTTAGTAAAATTTAATATGATTTATATATTTTGAATCGTTTTGATATGCTGATGTCAAAAACGATTTTTAAAAAATAAAAAAAATCATTAACATGCATTTTGGTACGAAAAATTATTTAAAAAGCACCTACAACCACACTGCCAAATACACTTTAATCATATCTATTTTCAGCATCACTCCATCATTTCTTCTACCACAACTATAACTATCTCTACCTTATCATCAATGTGATCTCTATAACAATCACCATTTTATGATCATGATCATGATCATCTTCACTTTTCTTTTATTACCATCCCAAAAAAAACCCATCATACGACCACATTAAGATCCTCAATGATGCCGCCACCACCACATGATCGCTATCCCCATTTCCACCACCACCATCCATACCTTCAACGCCACTAGCTTTTCCACCATCATTTTATACATTACCATCCTCGGTATATTCAGACGATGGATGAAAATTGAATCATTCTTGGAGTATTAATTTGTAGACTTGAATAAAGAGAAGGTTGTTACTATAGCATAACGAAACATACTTTATACTAATATTACAAATTCAATATCTTATTTTTTATTCGGAATTTAGGATAATATATATTGTTTTTTTTTTCTTTTGGGTTTGATGATTAGGGATATCTTTTGGCTTGTTTGCACGTCAAATGAGACTAAATCTTCCCACTAGATAATCTTAAAGTGCATGCATCCTCCATATTATTTACTTATTTATTTTTTCTTTTCTGTTAAACAACATAAACTGGTTCCATTTGATATTTCTATTTATTTATTAGATTAATAAATCATTTAGATCATTCATTCATTCATTCAATCACTCATATATTTCTTTTTTTCTTAAATGTAGTCCAATGATATAACAAAGTAATTCCATAAGACTTAGTATTTAGAAGAAAAAAAAAATAAATTCTTTGAATACACCAAGCCGGCGGAAGGCACATCTTTTAAGGCTATTTAGAGATAAGACTTAGTCTTTAATTAGAGTTTAAGTTAATCTGAAGATACTATTTTTTGAAAATATATTAAAATAATATTTTTATATTTTTAAAATTGATTTTTAATATCAATTAAGAATCTAAAAACACAAAAAAAAAAATTAATTTTTTTAAACATTTTAAAACACACTAATAACACTTTCATGTTCCACCACATTCCCATGATCATGGATAGATAACCCATCTCCAATCTCTACAATTTCTAGGAATGTGAAACTTTGTTGCATCTTCTTTTGTGCCTAAGCTAAACTAACAAACGTCACCAATAAAATCACCATTGTCATCAAGAGATCAAAAGAAACTAATGCAGGGACTACTAAATAAAAGAATTTATATAGGATTGAATTTTTTTAAAAAAAGAATAAAGACAAAAAACTGCTCATGAGGCCATGTACATTACCTCTAGGTAGAGGTACTTCACTCCAAGAAAATTTGGGTTATTTTAATATACCCCAAAAAGAAAAAAAAAACACAAAAGAAAGAAAGAAATAAATTGTGATTTATTAATTAAGCATTATTTTTCCTGTTTTTCATTTTTCTTCTCTCTTTGTGGCGTTTGCCCACATGTGGGCTGGGCATTTTGTATGGGCCTCGACCATCTGCATTGGGCTTAGCCCTCGTTAGCAAAGAAATACCTCAACACTGGAATTTCTAACATGGAGGCATAGTGGGCAGGCTGGGACCACTTGGTCACATTCTGTACAGACACAAAGATGCCGACATGGCAGAAGCACCACAGAAGCCATCCGTTTCCGACACGCTTTGCAGCTCGGTCCGCCTGGCACGACGGTAACCCGGTCCGGGTCAACATAAGCCGACTCAGCATCCTCAGCCTGGGTCTGGCCTTCTACTCCCCCGGGACATCGTATTCCATCGTCCCCTCTCCTGCTGTCTTGCGCCAGTCCCCCATTCATGATAGCCTGCTGCAGTTGGGCCTGCAAGGAAGCTGCTGTTACCTCCTGGGTCCTGACCTTTGCCTGCCAAACCTGTGCATCGATGCTAAGTTGTGTCGCATGGGCTTCTAACTCGGCGTTTCTGCGCGTGGCCTTCTCAATTTCCATTTCCTTTTCCCTCAATCTCCTGGCTATTGATTCCTCCGCTGCTCCTAATAGTGCACGGTAGTGCCGCTGTCTTTTCTCCGCTAATGTGCGCCTCAGCTGCTCTCCCTGCATAAAGCGAAATCTTCTCGTTCATTTATGTGCACAGCCATAAAAAACAAATCTGCCCCATCTGAGAAGAGAGAATTTTGGTACCTGGGCTTGAAGGAATTGATCAATTTCATCTCGTTGTCGTTTGATTTGGATGGAGAAATCTTCTGATGATAACGATAACAGAGCAGAGGATTGACATGCACTGGTGCCAAAATTCTGCTGTTGGTAATGATGATTCTGTTGTTGTTGGTCACCAAAAGATAAACGGAGGCCAGTAGACACGACATTTGGATTTGGTTGAGGCTGATGATGACGATGATTGTGGAGTTGAGAGAGGTCTATTAACTGAGTTGTTGACAGAGGCTGAGGCTGAGGTTGCATACAGAACTGATTGATTGTTGTGGTTGTAGCAGTAGTACCTGTTGGCGCTGCTCTTCCTCTCTTGCGTTGATTATTGCCACCTGCGTCGAATTTGATGTTATCAGATTTATATTTATATATAAATATAAAAACTTTGCATGAATTTTCCAATTAATGTTGGTATTCAAAATTAAGAAGAATCCCATTGAAATCAAAGCATCGATTAAGAGGACTGGGCTAATCAGGTACCTCCATTGTTGAGTAACATAGAGGATTGATCAAGATATCCTCCAGGCTGTGGTTGCAATGAATAATCCTGACCCTCTTGCCCGTTTCTATATACAAAAGGAGGAAATGAAGGAAGGATTAATTAGAGGAAGATTTGGAAATGCAGAGAGAGATTTTAAGGATTTTTTAAAAGCAAGCAAATTACCTGTTTAGGAGGAGGATATTAGAGGGATATTGAGCTTGGACAGCCATTATGGATTATCAATAGATAACAGCAGCGAGATAGGCCAAGGTTGAGACTTGTGAGAGAAATGAATAGGTTGCAGTAAAGCTATAAAGATGTGTTTCTGAGCTGGGCGTGAATATGTATAGAAGGTAAAGAAAGGCGGGAGAGAGAGAGAGGTATGGAGCAACTGTGATGAGCAATGAACGCAAGCACATACGAAGCATGAAAAGATGCCCCTCAAGCTAAGGCAGACTCTTCAATGAGAGGAAAACGAATGGGACATAAAATTGCAGCAACAACTAGTTCTCAGAATCGAGAATCGAGAATCGGAAAAAAGAAGGAGAAAGAGAATCAATGAAAGAATCAAGAAATATAATTATGTTATATCGAGGAGAAGAAGAGACCACCACCACCACCACCAAAAACTAGAAACCAATACGCGCTAGCACTAGCTAGATAATAGTAATCTTCATCATCACTTAAACCCGTTTATCTGCCGATCATCATCATCATCATCTTTTTCTTGGTTTTGATTTACCTCTTGTAGTCTATGCTTTGTATTTTCTTCTGGTGTTATATATCTTTCCTTCTTTCCCTTCTGTCTCTCTTTAGATACAAGGTGGATGGATGGAAAGAGAGGGAGAGATGCGATTGAAACGAATCAGTCCAAGAGAGAGACACCTTATTCTGCTCTTTCTTTCATTGTTTTGTTGGCTTTGCCTTTGCTTAATTCTCTCCTCATCTTCGCGTGGGGCTGGCTTTTCTTCAAGGGGAGTCTCGTGTTTGTCACCACCAACACCAATACTACTCCTACTTATTTAATTTCATCTGTCCTTCTTTCTACTATTTATATATTTAAACATTTTATTTTCTTTTTTACTTTATTTTTTTCCCACCAGAAAGAAAACAACCTTGATAACTGTAACGTTGTATTTTTTCCTTTGTTTTCAAAGAAAAAAGATGGAAAGCTATTAATAAATGTGTGGAGAGGTTGAGAAAATCAATGGTGTTAGTTAAATGGGATGATGCGCAGTTGTTGTAAGTTGGAGGGGTGTGTGTCCATCAGCACTCTCCTCGCTTGTTAAAATAAATAAATAAATAAATAAATTTGGATATTTATTTAATATAGCTATATATACCCAGATATATATTATTATTCTTTATTCTACATCAATATTATTCAAATAATACATATCAGTGGATAATATCTGTGGAGTATAAACATAATAAAAATCTGATTTTTAGATGTTCATTATCATCTCTAACCTATAGTTGCCTCTATTTTATTTTTGTATTTTTATTTTGTTTTTGCCGCATGCTTCTCTAGCTAGCTTTCCCAACAATCGCAATTTTTTCCCCCTTTCAACCTATTTTATTTATATTTTTCTCTTTTTATAAGTTTTTTTTTTTATTAATGAGAAATCGTAATTTGTAAGGAAAATCCCATGTACCAAAATAATAGAGTTTAATCAGATATATATATATATATATATATATATATGAAAAAAAGTATACTTGGTTAACTTAGCTTTGGGGTTTTTGGTAGTCCCGAATTCATGGTTCTAGGTTCAAGGATTTGCTTTGAAATGGAGCACCTCTTTTATTTCTTCTCCTTGTTGCTTTGTTGTCAACCCAAATCATTTCACTATCTTATCGTCTTTTTATATTGCACAAATGAAAAAACTAAAGCAATCAAATGCAATGGACCTTCAGCCATGAACACATCGCTTCGGGATGGGTGGCATGGATCATGGATGTAAACATTGTATTTGGCGTTGTACTTCATTGAAAATTCTATTATGTAACCGATATTCATGGTTTTATTTTCTTGTTTTCATACTTATCTTAGAAAATATAGAAAAGATCACAGTTACCTCCAAACAAATTGCAAGATTTTGGCTCTTTTTTCTTCTTCCTTTTTCTTTTCAAATGGTTGGTGATTGGTAAGTTTTCTCCTCCCGAGACTACATCAAACAACTATTTTCTAGCCTTTATGTACCTTGATTTGAGGATGCGAATGGGGAGCTAGAGGAGGTTTTCAAAATGTCTACAGATTATGAATAATATAAATCTTTATGGGATTTACAGTTTCTCGAACTAATAATTGAAAAGTTAGAAGAAAAAAAAAAGAAAAAGGATCACAACTCAACTTCACAGTTTCTCGAACTAATAATCTATTTGAATAATTACAAAGAGTTTAGATTGAGCGAAATCAAACCTTGAAATATAAATTATTGCTGGGATTCATAAGCGGGATAGTTGAACTAGCTAGTTTAAACGATAAACATGTTTTTAGAGGATCTTCACTCTTCCTCTTCCTCTTTTTTTTTTTTTTATCTAGAGGATCTTTAATTAGTTTGCCGCTCCATCTCTTATTTTTTACTGTAAGAATGAATTAAATTGTAAAATATAAAAACATGCAAGTTTTACTCTTCTTGTAACAACTCAAACCTCTTATTTTTTCCTTGTAAAGGTCATGAAGAGGCATGTAAAAGAAGAAAAAGAAAGGAAGCCGGGGGGGCAACTGACAAAGAGCATCTATATATTTTTTTTTTGTCAAATGACAAGAAAGAAAAATATAGAGAGGGGGACATATCGAGCGAGCCACACAAGAAAAGTTAAGTTTGTAGAGGTGATCTTCCTCAAAACCAAGAATGGGGTGATAAAGAAAGAGGGAAGCCACCAAAAAAGAGAAGGAAAGGAGAGGAAATGTGAAGGAGAGTGCTTCGTCTTTGTCTCTCATTTGGCCCCACCCCATGTAAGGGTCGGCTTTATATATTACCTCTTCGTCTTCCTCTAATCAATTCTCTCCTATCCTAGTAATTCAATCCACCACGGCAATGTATTTTTATGTCCATTAAAACTCTCTAACGCCCAGCTGAGACCCATTGTTTTTTTCTCCCCATTAATGCATCCTTTCGTTTTCTTCGCATTCCTTTGTTTCTTCATTCGTTGATCCTGGCTTTTAGGGTTGCTTGGGCATCAGCAACTCAACATGGCCCTAGTTGGCTCCCAATATAAACCAACAGGCTAACACACGTAATAAAGTTCAAATATAACCATACATGAGTTAATTAGGCAGTGTGAATTTGGTGAAGGTAATTGAATTGACCATTTATTTCATGGGGTCATATTATGCATAAAGATTGATTGAATTGAACCTACAAAAAAAGATTGATTGAGTCAATAAAAAGCCAAATCTTTGGTCTCCCACCTAGTTTTACTTTATAAAATGAATCAATAATCTTTAATTAGCCTTGGGACAGCCAAGTCCTACATATATAACTTGGCATAAGCCAAACATATTTGCACAATTAGGGCGACTAAGCTGAACACTTGAAGTCTTGAACAGTCTGCTGACAACCCTTCACTATAGTATATGGTAATGGTACAATGGTTAGCGCTTATATATATATATTAGCTAGCTTTGATCAGGGTGTATTTGTGTGTGTAAAATTTGAAAAGAACGAAGGAGATATCAAGTCAATGCAGAAGAAGACAAGTCAGCCCAATTAACGAGCACTGTTCAGCTTTAGAATTCTGAGCTGGTACTTACATCTAACATGTTCTTTGAATTCTCCTTTGGTTTTGTCTCCTTGAATCTAATGAACTTGTGCTTGGGGCTTAGGCTTGTATTGCTATCTTCATGTCCCGTTGGCTAGATGCTTTGTTCTTACAACTGTGTGTGTGTGTGTGTGTATTATTCTGTTTTAACATCTGTTTTTCAATTTTTCTTATTTTCCAGAGGTTGACCGACCAAGAAAATTCGCGCACAGTTATTCAATAACCATTCTGTTCAAATAATTATATAAAACACGTCGCTACGAGCCTTCAAATTTTCAAATAAAGAAAATTACTGTATCATGATATATAATCGTTGTTTTTCCTTGTAGCTAAAAATCATATAATAATTTTGAACTATTTAAAGGTACGTAGTCTTTATAGCTTTGAAGACAACCGAAGAAATTAACCATTGAACCAATTAGTTTGGAGGATTTTCAAGTAATCATAGGAGTGTTAGCTGGTTTGATATTAGAAATTGTTAATTTTTATTTATTTATTTATTTTTGTGGAAATTAGACGCTATTTTGAGGCATCATCATTTTCAAGATATGTGTCATGAAATCAGGCGCGCTTCCCTGGGATGAAGACAACCGCAACTTTACTTTGAGACATTTCTTTAATCCCAGTCCAACCATTTCCCATCTGTAAACTTCTAGTTTATTTATTTTTTTTTAAAAAAAATTATTTTTTTATTTTAAATTATTTTTTTATATTATTAAATTATTTTGATGTGACGATGTTAAAAATAAATTTTAAAAAATAAAAAATTATTATTTTAATTTATTTTTAAACAAAAACACATTAAAAAACAACCTAGCTTTAAATATCTTCTCCGTTTTCTTTTACTTTTTTCTTTCTTAACCCGTGATTTCTCCTGGAATACTTTGTTTGGTTTACATGGCATCATCCTCAATTCACACCTCCACCACCACATCCCAACCCACTACCTTTGCTTTTCCTCACACCAGAAACACTCCTAACGCCATATCCCAGTTTGCAACTCATAAAGTGAAAGCAAACAATTGAGTTTCACATATATTTTTAATTTTAATTACTTGTGTTAATTTTAAACATTTCCGTAAGTTAGACTCCAATATCACTCACTAATCCTTGTTTAAACAGTGGCCCGCGACAAATGACCCACTTCAGGCGATGTTTTAGTTAGTTTTTAAAATTTCATAAAGTAAAATTCTCGAAAAAGTATATATGGTGTTGGTGCCACTAAGCTAGAGCTATATGCCTAATCTCCAATATAAGACCATAGTATACAAGATCAAATATATATTATGTTATCTTGCTTGCCCTTCGTGGACATAATGTGAACAAAATAACATGGGGAGGAGAGGGAATGGAGAATATTTATATATTTATGCTCGTTTGTTTATTAGTGTGCCATTACCTAAATCAATAAAGGCCTGATCTGATCGGTACCTATATATGTACGTAATTAAAGAAAACAGTTCGTTCAATGGTCAGTATCGATCTCAAAACCACCCTATATATTCTTGTTTTACACCTCTAGCTAGGCGGAAAATTACACGTTAATTAATACCCCCCCAACAAGAATAGTTACATGGTATATATGTCGATGTTTTGTAAATGTTTTGAGTATGTAAACAAACAAAGAGGTTGTTTAAAGATGTTAAAATATTATTTTTAAAGTGTTAATTATTTTCAAGATACATTAATTAAGTTTTTTAAATTTTTTAAAAATAATAAAGAAAATAATATGTTTTTTATATATATAATTTTTCTCCATGTAGTAGTAAAGTTTATATAGACTTTAAACATTATAACTGTTAATGAAACAGTTAAAATTGTTGTTATTCAATTTTATTTTAATATCACAAATATCAAAATTAATTAAAAAATTAAAAGAAATAAACTTTAAATGCTATCTTTTTTATATTATAAATATTTAAATAGTAATATTAGGAAGCTCACTAAAAAACTTATCTATCATTACTTTCATTTAATTTAATACATAAAAAGCCTCCCACTTAATTACAAGCAAATAGAATAGAGTATTTCTTTCTGATATAAAATATAAATCTTTTCCATCGTTGTTTACTTGCAAACTACACCAACAGTCAAATCAAGGAATCACATTACATTTCCAAAGACCTTTTCTGAAAGCAAGGAAAATAAGTAAATAGTGAACGAAAGTTATGAAGATAGAGAAAAGAGGAGAAGGGTGGTAGAAATTTTATTTATGAAGATGTCAGTAGAAGAGGTTGGGTCGTATTGGGTGGTGCCATAATTTATGAGTCTCTCCATAAGAAGGCTAGTACTTAGGCATATGTTCCTCAGATGCTATAATGGCAGTCACAAGAGGAGCAGCAGAGAAAAAGAGGAACTCAGTGCTTGAGTTAATTAGGAAGCAAGATCAGAGCGTGGGGTGGTGGTGGGTGGGGGTCTCTCTCTTTGTATTTGCTGCAAGAATCAAATATCTCACTGCAAATCCAACCTCCCTCCCCGTATTATTATGGGCACACTTATGGAGCCATCTATAGGGCCCATGTTGTCGGGTTTTGTCTGTTGTCCAAATTTTCTTGTGCGTGTCTATTTGGAGTACTATGGCATGAAGAGGTTAGGTGACTTCTTGATGTTGCGTTTACCATGGTTTGGTAATTTCCTGAATATATGCATTATTCTCCCTTTTGAATTTGGAATTTCAAAAGCGGGGACATGATTCGAGATAAAAATATATGTGTAAAAGAAGAACGATCCCATGGCTAGGGCCTAGGATATTTAGGTGAGAAAATCAGATAATATTAACTATAGACACACACACAAAACCAAACCGCTATAGAAATGAATGAATACTGAAAGAAATTAATCAAGGCATGCATGAAACTACCTCATCTTTTTCCTTCCAGGACACCTAGATCGGTGTCGTTTGGGTGGTTTTAGAATTGGTCCCACGATTAAAATGATTGAGTCAATCACTATAAATGCAAAGTGACCCACAATTAAAAAAGAAAAAAGAAAAAAAAAAGAGCTAACTAGAGATTTCCTCCATTGCAGCTCAATGAAAGCCTCCAAAATGTATCACTGTCTTTCGTATTCTCTAGAGCAAAATACAAACAGCACTAAAATTTACGCCATAATGGGAAAAAAATAAAAAAAAGCAACTTTGGTTAACGACAAAAGTTATAAATACTCGAAATCAGTGGTCACAGCAACAAGTTTACACTGTACCTATCACATAAGCATAACTGTATTATAAAGCTGGCAATTTTCCACGCAGATATGGTGTATAGCCCTAGCCTAGCCTGCCGAACACCATTACGAGCGGGCAAGGCAGAGACTCTAATGTGTTTCTGGCTCTGACAGCATCTCCTTGATTAAGGGTGAGTCTATTGGGACCAACTTTGAGGAATAATGACTTTTCCATGGGTGCCAGATAAAAGATCTTTGAAGGTTAACGTCACAGACATCACCATTAGTTTTTGAATTATGATTTGTATTAAATAAGAAAAATAAAATTATAATCACTGGTGGTTATCGTTTTCACCATATACTAGAATTTATTATATACATTCAATTTGATTTCAATAATTTGTATTTAATAGAAATATTAAAACATGATACAAGTAAATAGGATAGGATTTGGATTCAAATTTATAATGATTTTAATATTTTATGATTTGAATTTATAATTAAAAAAAAAACCCATTGAGTTTGAGTAAAATAATGAAAGATTTTATTAAATTCATGTAATGATTCAACCAATATCAACATTTTAATTAATGATACATGCTTTTAGTAACTAACCTCTCAAAAGGTTTTGATTGGCCCCTTCAGGAGTTTACAATTACCATTAGTTCTAGTTTAACAACTGAAAAATGGGATAAATTAATTAATTACTTTTACCATGCATTGTGAAATTAATTACTTTTTAATTTCAGAATTAAGTTAAAGTTTGCATATCTTAGACAAACTATGGGAAGGAGATAATATTGATTGTTTCACTTAATTTTAGATCTCTCCTTTGATGATATATATAATATTTACTTTAAATTTATGTTAATTTTAGATCTCTCCTTTGATGATATATATAATATTTACTTTAAATTTATGTGCATTCTTGCAATGTTTTCTCATTGCTTAATTCAAATTAAGACAAAAAATAGTTATTTATTTTGAAAATATTTTTATTTTAAATTTATATCTTTATTTTGTTATAGCTCTGATCCTATAAAATTAGGTTTTGAGTTTGAGTCTTTTCTTAATAGAAAAGGAAAAATCTGTTTCTAATTTTATCATATTTTGATGGTTTAATTAATTCTTCTTAGTCATGCTTAGAGTCATGGCCGTGCACTCCTAATCCTTCCTCTAAAAGCATAGGCTGATTTTCAGACGTGAAAAAATTGAAGCAACGTGATGTATGGTAAAAAGCATGATCAAACGTATTGTCCAACAGTAGAGTGGCCTCGGGTCAAAGAATGCCTGCACTCTGCATAAGAAATTGCTGGCAGACAGTTTTGCCATTCTCGAGACTGACTTGAAGAAGAACGCGAGAGTTAATATTGCAGTATCTTGCTCCTCAAGAAGGTCTTCAACCTCCAATTTAAAAATAGACCGAAAAAAGAGAGGCGAAGATGGCTTTGTCTATTTATTATAAAAAGATATAATTAATGAGTTGATTTATTCGCTGTTCCAAAAAAAAAAAAAAAAGGTGTTCAATATCATCATATAAAATCATCATTATATCTTAATAAAATTATAATCCGAAATATATAGTTCTTTGAGAGATAAAATTATCACTCACTCGGTACACCAGTCAAAGAAAGCATTGCCCCAAATGCATATGAATGGAATATTTAAAGTTTATGTAAATCTCCAATTTGTAAACCTAAGTCAAATATTGCAGAATATTCTATGGACCTTTCAAATGAAATTAATTAACATGCATAGGAATTCAATCTCATCTTAAATTTTAAACATGACGTGAAATAAAATATAATACAGTGGCTGACATACATTACTGAAATTGATGGCCCTTTCACGAGCAATTCCAAATTTATGGCCGGCCCCCTAAACCCAAATCTTCATTAAGGATAACTAGGTTCGGTAAGCATACACCATTTGAAGTTAGCAAAAAAAAACAATTATTCTCCTCTTTGTAATTAAGCTTTCTTGGCAAACAAACAATTATAGCAAACAATTACGAACGGACTGTGGCGGCTTTTTCATTTGTAGCCACCGGAGAGGAGAGCACGAGGCACGAACTAAGACCAATATTTCAGCTAGCCCCTTTCACACCTACACGAGGAAAAAATGTCATTCTGTACAAGGAGTCACGGTATTCTTTATGTGCATATATATTCCGTGTCTTTGCTCTCTTGAGAATTTTCCATGGATCATGGGGACCATGCATGTAGCTTAGATATAGATGGGGTTGGATTGATTTTTTTTTATTATTATTATTTTATAATAGTCGAATTTTATTGATGGGGTTGGATTGATTGATGAGGAGGTGGAATCAGGACAAGGGCTGGCATTTCTTTTGTCACGCTTGTTGTTGATTGGCACTATGTACGTACATCGATTGACTTCGATGCATACAAGAGAAGCTCGCAACATCCTGAAATCTTGAAAATTCTCAATTTGATTCTTGGTTTTTTTATCATTTTTTCTCAGAATAGTTAAGCATTTTTTCCATCTTTTTCGTCCTCCTAATTCTTACTCATATAAACAATTTGGAATTTTGCTTATACTATTACTCCGACGTCCTTGTCAATTTTTAACAAGAGATACAGCACAATTTTTCCATCGTCATTGCGTATGTATATTGGGCACTGCTTCTCGTTAACAAAGCTAACACTAATTAAAAACTACAATTACAGCCACTAATTAATTCCTCGTGCCTAAATATCAATGAATGAACCTATTGATTCTTTCACTGGCGCCTGGGTTTTCTCCATTAATCTCCAACACACGTGCCTTTCCATACAGCTTCATTAATTTAATTACCAAAAAAATTAAGAAAATTATTAATCGAAATCACACCTTGCAAATTAAGATTCTGCAGATATGTGTAGCTTTCGCGTTGTAGAACTAGACACGAAGCCCATAAGTTAATTAGATAGAATAATTAATTACGTACGTCCTCTTACCTTGCCCTTGTCCGGTGATCATCGATTCAGGCGAAGCTATCACTTGACACCAAAAAGAAGTTATTCGAAATTCTAATATTCGCCAGAATATTATTTCATTATATGTCAAGTTGTACGTGAAAAGATAAAGTCGGGAATCAGGGGCTAATATACATGCACATCGTTGAGAAATAACATGAGCGCTATACGTGAAACTATATAAAGTGAGGTGCCTTCAATTATGCAGCATCAGTACTGTAGCAATCAAGTTGCCAAGATATATATATATATGCCCGGTCCCTAAATTCAAGACACCACAGAAACCCTAACAACTATACCTTTCTTGACGGTATTGAGTATATATGCATGCTACAAATACCGATTTCTTCCCATCATTCTAATAATCTTGTTGTTCCTTTCAAAATCATGTCAATTTGTCCACTTCAATTAACATGTAAACGTTTTTAACTAGTAGAATTAAAAGATCCCCGCGCGCGCATATATATATATATATATATATATATATATAGACACACACACTTATCATTTTATTTAATTAGATATTTGCATAAATTTTTTTATTTATATTTTAAATTTTTTTATGTAAAAAAATACATTATGTTGTTACCTCATTTTGACCCCATAAAAAATCAAGAAAAGAAAAGGAAAAAATAGAAAAAGAAAATCCATAAATACAAGACGATACACATGAAAAAAAGCCTAGAAAATTGCCCAAGTTTCTGGCGAATGACCAAAATAAAAAAATGAAAAAGTTAGAGGATTAGGATGTATCATATTGACAAAACTGGCAACCAAATTCTTATTAACAAAAGACAAATTAGGTGTAAATATTTTTATTTGGGGTAAATAAATACAAATTTGGATGAGTAAGAACTCAATGAAGATTTTTAAGGCTTAATTAATTTTATTGAGTGTAATTAATTTGTGGAAATTTCAAGAAAAATTACTTTTTTAAGTCAATTTGGGTGTTAATTGGATGAAATTAAAGTTTGAGGGACTGAAATTGGACTTTGAAATGTTTAATTGGTCAAATCAAAGGCTTAATTGTGAAAAAAATTAAAGTTTGATAACCAATTAGAGGTTTGATTGAAGAAATTCAAAACTAAGGACCAAATCGTAAAAGGCACAAGGCTTCAGGACTAAAAGTGACCAAATCTGGGGTCAAATTAAGGAAAATTGAAAGTTTGATGGCTAATTAAAAGTCCAAGTGTACAAATCAGAAATCAGAGACCAATATGAAAATGACGCTAAACTTTGGGGTTGGTGATTGAGTTTGGCATCGGTGAAATTGTATGAAATTAAAAGTTTGAGAGGCAATTACGGGTGCAATTAAAAGCAATTGAAAGAATAGGAACTAAAATGAAACATGCTTGATCCCAAATTAAAAACCCTAATATCTACAGGTTTATCCTAGACGACACGTTGTTTACCTACTATTCATCTCCTTCATTTGCAATTTTGGATGACCGAGTTGGTACCTTCCAAGAGCTTGTTGTGGAGTTTTAAACCTTCAAATGGAACGAGATTTTTTGCAAATAGAAAAAGAACATTCGTTCTACAACCCTATTTTCATTAGGGGTAATCATTTTCGGTTCGGTTCGGTCTTTATAAAAAAAAGTAACCAAACCAAAATTTTAAAAAAATAAATAAATATCGAAACTGATTCAAACCTATCGGTTTCTGTTCGGTTTGGTTTTTTAGGACAAAAATCGATTCAAACCGGTTTGGCTCGATTTTTTTCCGGTTTTTTTGGTTTGGGTTCGGTTCGGTTTTTTCAGTTTCGGGCATAAAAAATCGAAACCGAACTAGTTGGTTTTTCAAAATTTTAATCGATTTAATCAGGTTTTTTTCACGATTTGGTTTTTTTTTCTGATTTTCTCAGTTTAATTGGTTTTTTATTTTTTTCTCACCCCTAATGTCCATGAAATTAGATGTTAAGCTCCCAATTCTTCCATAAAAATCTCCAACGTCTTGTCTATATATGATTAGTTATCACTGCCTTTTCAAATTCTAGACTAATCGAATTAGCACCTTCAAACGAATGAATGTGAATCTACAAACCTTAAAATTAAGCGAAGATGGATCCAAACAAAATATGTGCATCTCCTTTACTAAGTTCAGGTAGTCTCCAATAACGTTTATATCGAAGTTGCTTCGGTAAAATTTCGAAAGTGGCCAACTTAGTTAGCCTTGACTTAGATACTCATTTACACAAAACCACCCAACTTTTTCATGTGTTCAAACTTAGAAACTACTAGAAGGTTGTTATCAAGTTTCATCCAAGATCAGAACGTGAGAAATGAATATTTTGTATCAAAAAAAAAACATCTAGGCAAAACCATCATTCTCAAAACCGAAACCAATCTCATTTTCATTTGATTTTGGCTTATGTAAGTTCTTATATCATAATTAGTAAATAATATTGTGTTTTCATGCATCAATAAAATGTTCTTATAGGTTTTAATATTAGTATTTTGGTTTTGAATTGAAACTCATTTTTGACAAACATCATGATGTTTGAATAATAATCAAAGAAAATTGATACTTGATTCTTGATTCATGCTTGATTGTGAACAAAACCTTGTATTTTATTGCTTGAAATCTAGTTTGATTTGATATTTATGTTGTTTAGTTTAAGTTCAAATGTTCTCCATTGTTCTTCGTGTTCTTCATTTTCCATGATGTTTGATATGTTTTTATTAGAAAATTTTATGTTTTTTGTGTTTTTCTTAGTTTTGATTTTGTTTCGGTTTAAATCTCTATTTTGGTTTTATTCTGGATTCTTGGTTTTCGGTTCGATTAATGGTTGAACCGGTGTTTTCGGGTCGACCCGAACAAGTCAAAATCAGGTCAAATACTTAAGGCTTTGTTTGGTTTGTCATTGTTTTGATAATATGAATTTTAGCTGAAGGGCTTGTTTGGCAAACACGTCCTCAAACCTGTTTTGACAGTTTTGTTTTAAAAAAAATATGGTTTTGTCAAACATGGCTCTAAAAAAAACAATTCTTGTTAAAATTAAAAAAAAAATTGCTTATTGCATACTACTCAATCCTTATAACAAATTGCATTTTTTTTTAAAAAAAAGAAAAAAAAGTTTTTTTTAGCATGGTTTTAAAAAATAACTATATTGATTTTTCTTTGCATTTTTTTTTTATTTACACCAAGTTTGTAAAATTCTTTATAGATTTGGTCAATATTTCAATAAGCCTAAAAATTTTAATTCATGAAAATTAATGGTCAACATCCTAGTATAAATGATGGACCTATAAGTAGGCTAATATTTAAATACCAGGAGTTGACAAGAAATTTTTCAGGATTATTTAGATATTCATCAATTTTAATTGGAAGTAATTTTTACCATAATATACAAGTTATGGAAAAACCTTTTGATATGTGAACCCTATTAAGATACCTCCATGAACCCTTTCCATAAGAACTTATCTAGGCACACGAGCCCATATTAATTCAAAATGTTGGATTTATTCATGGGAGTAAATCTTTATTCTGAGTCATAGACAGACAATCGGTTAAGAACACATCAAAACCTTTAAATCATATTTAAATCACACAATGCAATTTATATCAGGTAAGGTGCGCTTGAGGTGTTAAATATCTTTCCTAATCACAATCAATCCCTTACACTTGGAATTTCTAATAAAATGAGTACATTCAGGACTCCTAATGACCTTGAATAAAATAACTAGATTATGACTTCTTAACTTCCCACATGTATTCGCTACACGCCCACGTGTGGGAGACATTAACATTAAAATGACCTACGTATCCAAAAAAAATTAGAAAAATATATAACCCAAATAGCAAGTCTAAAATCTTACCTATGGATGTACTTTTGAAAAATTATTATATGGTGTATTATAATTAAGTTAAATATAATTTTAAAAAATGCAATTTTTTCTTTTAGATTTCGAGGGACACGGAGGATTTAGATTCTCACTTATCAGCTGTTCGTTAAGGTGGACCAGATTGAAGGGCAGCTTGTATAATGGAGTCCTATTGGAGCAATAATGCTTTGGTAAGCTGACACTTTGAGACGTGAGAAACTGTGAATATTGATTAATACACAAACACAGTATCTCCTCTCTCTCTCTCTCTCTCTCGCTGTATTTCGCCAAGCCTAGGAAAACGAGGCGCATTAATAACGTTCAGGCGTCAGACACACGCAAATACATGCAAGCAATAATCAAATGTATAGAGCAAGTAATATATTCTTGTAGTTACAAAGAAGAAAGAACCAAAGAAACACACAAGTCACGCACGCTCTCCTGTTTTCTTTTCTAGCAGTTGAATGTGAAATCGTGAAATTAAAAAATTGTTACGTAAAGTTTTAGTTGGAATAAAGTGAACGATTCTTATGGATGGATATGGAATAAGTCAGCTAACCAGTTCACATATCTTCATTTTCACAAGTTTTTCTTATTTCAATCCCTTAATTTTCCCATGCTAGCTTATTGCTGTGGAGGTCTCCTTCGGTAAGGCATTCTCCCATTAATTCTTGTTCGATTGGAAGCTCGGTTAATATTGTTTTCATGGAGATTCGGTCATTTTCTGATGGAGTACGCTGACATGTTTGGTTTAGGTCATTTTCTTTTCTCTAAAGAAAATAGCCATTACTTATTCATGGGATGAGATTTGAGACTTATCCATATATAATTTTAAGGTGTGAATTTCGATTAATCTAATTCTAAATTTATTTTCTAAAGATTACTAGTTCGAGTATTATAAACTTTAAACTCTTTATAAGTTTACATGATTATTAACTTTAGGGTCTTAAAAAATTAATCGTAATGTATGTAAACTGATGCACACATTTACTATTAATAATAAATAAATAAATAAATAATCTCCTTGACACATAATTAATTAGAAGCCGGGTAAATATCACATGTGCCAAGTGGCATTTTTCCTCGCATCAAAGTACCTTTTCTTTTAATTTCTTTCAAAATTGTTACGCAAAAGAGAAAGGAAAAGGTCCAACTTCTCTATATATTGTTCAAGAAAGAGTTCAAAAGCATTATGGTTCTCATGAATTTAGCCGTTTCGTTTTCAATCAATTGTGATCCCGGCCCATATTAATTTTGACTAATCAAAGCATCCCAGCTTAAGGAATTATGGATGATACGCAATTCCGCTTTAAAAATATCTAAGATAGGCATAGATCAGATTTGTTAATTAGTAGAGGTCTAGTCTTCTTGCATCAGCCAAAAAATAATATATAAAAAAAACTGTCTTTTGCGTAGTGCTAGCTAGCCATTTGGTGCGCTACCAAATTCCTAGCCAAGAAATAAAATGAAATGAATGTCAACCAAATGGGTCGCCCTTGAAACAGAATTATGTGATACTTTGTAGATGGTTTGGCATGGCTATCCTTTCATGCATGATCCAGGCATTAGTGCTAGCCAGCCGCCATGAATCATACACTTTGCTAGCTAACGCCCAAAAGGAAATGTTGAAATATATATTGGTCTTATATACCCTCTCTTTTTTTTTCTTTTCTCAAATAATTTTGTATCTAGTGATTACCTAGAAACCTCATTTATCTTTGTAGTGAATTCTCAAAGATGTCTCTGTAATATTTCCCAATGATCATATAGCTAGATAAAGTTTATTTCGGGAGTTTTTCCAGCTATAGTCATAGCCTGTGAGTGCGTGTGTGTGTGTGTGTATCATGTGATCAACATGTTTTGATTAGCTTTCTGCTTGCAGGAAAGAACATGGAAACCTCAATTAAGTAATCAACGTCTTTCCTGGACTTCAACAGCAAAAGAAACTTCATTTGCAAGGAATAAGAAAATCTGCGACACTGGGTTTTTTTTATTATTATTATTTGTCATTGATACTGATCATGAATAGGATGGAGAGGCTAATTGGTGCAGTATTTTTTACAGCGAGAGGGGAAGAACTTGGACTTTTAACTTTAATTCTACACCTATAAGAGTGGAGAAACTTCAGACAAAAGATAGATTCACTGTGATATCATGAATAAAGGGGAAATGGGCATGTTAGCTTTTGAATCAGATATTTCTTTCGTATATTAGTTTTATGATCTTCGAAGATATATATATATACCAATAATCCCTCCTCACACACGAATTACCGCTCCAAGTGCTCTCATGAAGCGACATTATTATTAAGTTAAATTAGAAGACGAACTATTACTATATCAAATTAAGAAAGTCCTATCTCGTAGTACAACTCCGCCCCACCTCAGCTCTCTTTCCATCTCTCAAAGCATATACATGTTGTCAGTGT
>Ga0325410_1002935_pt1 | contig 19179 bp, 3 predicted proteins | sample PopdelMetagenome_16_FD_206182 | JGI IMG/M metagenome (GOLD analysis project Ga0325410, IMG submission 206182) | Populus deltoides microbial communities from Bellville, Georgia, United States - Xylem-PdIQD-R3 | ecosystem: Host-associated > Plants > Phyllosphere > Stem > Wood/Secondary xylem... | reverse complement strand
AAAAAAACACGTGTAAAAAACACACGTGGAAAATATTATAACAATATACGGTGGTGTTTTGTGAGGTGCTTTCCCACATGTTTTAAGACGCGTATTCTTAAACACTTCAGATTTTGAAATATTATCACAATTCATGCTTGGAATAACTTTCTTAGTGAATCTTATATGGCGCTGGGACGAGGTTAGGAGGATAGACAGTTGCATCAAGCTTAGAAGGTAGTTGAATTAGCATGTCCCGTATACGGATCGATGCCACAGTACTTAGAAGTACACTAGGTTTATTTCCTCAATGGTTAAATGTGCATCCTCGACAAAATGCAATGATGAAAAATGAGAAGACAATATTGTGTATTAGCAACAGAAAAGAAGTGAAATCCAGCTCCAACGACAAGTTTCTTGCTTTTGAGTGGTTTTCTTCTCCTTAACTCTTTTGGGCCAAGGCATGGGCACTGATTGGAGATGTTTGTGTTGAGTTTCGTTTCATGAAGGGTAATGAGTTCTGAAATCAAATCTATCAGAGACAAAATCTTCTGCTACGTTGAGAATATCAACAGAGGTCGTGAAGGAGGTCCAGAGGATAAAGAAGAAACTGGGGCAGCCTAATCAGAACTGCAGTTCATGTTCCTTGGTGAATTGTAGCAGAGCCAGAGTGATAAGGCCAGTAGATGTAGCAGTGCAAGTAGTAGAAGTGGAGGTAAGCACTCTGTAAGTAATGGCAGAAGGCATGGTAAGAGATTCCATGCTAAGGGTGCCACCTGCTCACTCGTGGGAGCTCTGATGATGGCTGGGCACATCATAAAGAGGAAAATAGGAGGAATTCTGTTGAATATATTCAGCTTGACAGAGGCGATGAGCTTCTGATATTGCAGTTGATAAGCATGGGGTAAATGCCTTGGCAGATGCTAATTGTAATGTATTAAAGGGTAATTTTGTCCAAGATGATTTTTTTTGTGTTTTTTTTTCTTATTTTTATACTTATATTCTTAGGTTTAAGATTTTTTTATGTATTTCTTAAAAAATAAATTTTATTTAAAAAAAATAATACAAATTGTTCTTTGTTATATTTTTATTTTTTTCTCAATTCTATACTACTTTTCGTTTCCTTTATTTCTTCATATTTATCTATTATTTTTCCAAAAAAAATTCATTTCCTATATTTTATGAATTTTCTTAATATATACAGCATATACTAAAGAACATCCCAAAGTTAACTAAACAGACTAACAGGGTATGAAGAATAAGGGTTGGATTAATAATTTGCTTTGATGAGGGTCCATTTGCGTAAATAATAAAAGTACAAGGACCCCAAACTCATTAACCCTGTCCGCGTTAAATCAGGACAGAAAACGACACGTCTTTCACATAGATAAATGATGACCGACTTAGAAATCCGGAAAAAATAGGGAATAATCAACCGACCTAAAACTCCTATACAAAGAACAAAATCTCTCTCAGCCTACGCTCTCATTCAAAAGATCGAAAGAGAAATTTAGAGATCAAATATTGAAAGAAAGAGAGAGGGTTGGTTCTTTGATAGATAGTTTTGTTTTTTCTTAACTATGGGTGTTATTGATGAGGAAGAGACTAGAAAGATACTAGAGTTAGTTAACACACCAGCCTTAGACTGGCTAGGGCAAGGTTGTTATTCTGGTGGCAGCTACGTCAAGGGAGGAAAGTATGGAAGAACACGCGGTGGCCTTCCGAAAAAAACACCCCCGGAAGGTTACTTATGTCACAGATGTCATGTCGGGGGTCACTTCATCCAACATTGCCCTACTAATGGAGATCCCAACTATGATGTCAAACGAGTGAAAGCGGCTACTGGGATTCCGAAATCAATGTTGAAAGCTGACCCTGAAGGTCGGTATGTTTTACGTAATGGCGAGGTTGCGGTCATGAAGCCAAACGAAGATATTTTTGAGAAAGAGATGGAGGGGATACCTGCTAGAAGATCATCATGGTCTGTTAATGATGTCGCACCTGATCTTTTGTGTCCTCTCTGTAAGAAAATCATGAAAGATGCTGTCTTGACGAGCAAGTGTTGTTTTAAAAGTTTCTGTGATAGGTGCATTAGGGATCACTTGATCAATTCGAGGTTGAAGTGTGAATGTGGAGCCACTGATATGCTTACTGATTACCTTATTCCTAACATGACTGTTAGGCGTGCTATTAATAGGATTTTGGAGTGTGATACTTCTAGCAGTAGCGGCAGTGGTGATGGTAGTGGTTCCGAAAGCACTTCTTTTCAAGTTCAAGATTTGGTTTCATTTGTTCACTGGCCATCACAAACGTGCAAGATTTCATCCACTACATTGTCTGCTACATCATCATGCTCGTCATCTAAAGAACAGCAGAAGCCAACAGACAGAGTAAATTCCCTGCCCCCGATGGCTAAAAGAGCAAGAATTGCAGAATCTGCTGATGAATCTAAAGCTACAATTGCGCCAATGAATGTTAAGGAGATAGCATCGAAAGGGAATCTTCATGGGATCGATGAGGAAGTTGATCAGAGGAAGCTTAATAGTAGTGAAAATGGAAAGAAGAGGAAGAGGAATGCGTCTGATCAAAACTTTAAAGCTTGTGAGGACTACATGATGATGCCTACTGGCTCTGGTGCGTACAACCCATACTGGACTGGCATGTGGGGAGGTATGGAAGGATCATATCCAGAACCATATTATACTGATTCAATGGGTGGTTATGGATATAGCCACTTAGGCATGCCATATGGTAATACTATGCCTCAAGACTTTTGGTTCACGATGAACAGTGAGCAGGCAGGGGAAGAAGCATCATTAGTAGCAGGATTTCCTCACTGATTTTCTACTCTAGACAATTCTAATTTTTGGATTTTTCGTTTAATATTTTTTAATCTTTTTAGGCTACGATGTAAACACTAATTACATTGATAAATGCGCATAGATTTTTGTGGTGTTTATCTATTGTTTTGGTGCTGTATTTTGTGACTTCCGTATTTTAATGAATTTTTTCTTAATTTCAAGCTCTTCCAGTAATTTCATTGGTTTATTTGCTTTCCCTTCTCTTTTTTTGCACTGATTATGTTCGTCTAGTTCTTGATTTTTAACAGAGGAAACATTTTTTTTCCCTACATTTGCTTTGTTTATCAGGTTTGATATGCATCTGTTTGATGAATGAAAGCTTTGTTTATCAGGAACATGCAGTATGTTCCTCAGTTCATTCATAACTTTCCCATTTTTATTGTTGAAGGTCATATAATGAAAGCTTTCCAGATTTATGATCACAATCATATTTATGTGTGTTTACTCTAGCATAGTTATAGTAATCTATCCAAATAAGTAACCAATAAAAAGGTAAAAACTGAAATCTGCTATATCAACGCAGCTACTGAGTATAGACTGACAATTTCTATTGCATCTAAAAGTGTTACATACACAACAATGTTATCAACTCATGGACAGATAATTAATTACTTCGGCATCTACACAGGATTTGCTTTCGGTAAGTAGCTGCTTCTGTCAGTCACTGTGTTCTGTGGACTGTGGTTGAACCATAATGATTGATGAGATGCTACTGTCGATCTTCAAAGTACGTAAATCAGATTAGGAAACTTCATTATCGAACTTAAGAGTAACAGGATCCTTCTAACACAGAAAAGGATGGCATCAGTTATATAATTCTAAGTTACTTCAAGGTTATCCAAGATCTTAGATATGCCGAATTATGTAGCAAATGGATTTTTTGTTGAACCGTTTAAGAGTAAATCATCGTTGTCCCAGTTTTTCAGGATTTATATCCTTCTGTGATGCTCGTGTAGGAGGTTGAGCACCTACTTTGTGCTACATTTTCAAACGTTTCGAACCAACTCTCTATTAGAATTGAACTCAATTGATAGATAGGTCAGAATCAAATATTCAGAACAAAATCTTTCAGCTAAGTTCAACTCGTTTTGTTTCATGCATTACTCTCGTCCCTTTCATCCTCTTGCCTTTCTCCTTCAAAAATATACTCTAAAACTCCATAGCTAAAGAGTACACATAAAAAATCACCCCAACAAAATATAGGTACAAATTGATGCTGGCTGAAGCTTACTGGATGACAATAGGACAACAACCACAAGAATTTTTATGAACAAAAAGAATCGCAAATTATAACTCTAAATTTATAATTTTATTCTCTAAAATTTAAATATATGGTGATTGCCCTTCAAAATATTTACAATACCTTTGAATAGGATAGTAAAACCTATCTCTACTAGAAAATAATCTAAAGTTGGAAAAAAAGTAAGGAAATTAAAACATAACCCAAAAATAAAATATTAAATCCAAAAACTTCTAGAAAAATAAAAATATTGACCCAAACAACAACTTATAGGCTTAATTCTAGGAGGTCTAACGATCCAATAAGCGATAAAGTGGCTTTTTACAATAAAAGTGTTTGTAGAATCACTTGAAAAAATCTGAACCCAATTATCGAATTTACTATTATCTCAATTTTAAGGTGCTAACACAGTCTAGTGTGACCAAACCACCTCTTGAGTCTAAACTTGTCCTGTTAATCCATAAAAACACGTATTAGGTCATTTACATTGTCTGTGTGGGTCAGATCCCTTTCTATTAGTGTCAAATCATCACTCGAATGTTCAAAAACTTTAGTTTCAACAAGTTTGACTGCATTACAAATACTAGCTACTTAACTCGTGCTCAGCTATTGGTCTTATTTTTTTAAAAAAAGAGAAAAACTGGATATACAAGCTTTTTTATACATTTTTTTCAATAAAAAAATAAGTCTAAATTAAAAAGCTTATGTAAGCATATAATTAAATAAATTGATAATCATATGTGTAAATAAATGTAAAAAAAAATATTTTAATGATAACTATAAGCGAAACTAGAAAAACAGAGAGATGTAGATCAAGATATTTGATTTCGCAACATGAAACATCTACTTGGTTGTGTTTATTGAGTTTATTTATTAAAATCAATTTTTTATTCAAGAAAACAACAATAAAAATAAACACATACATGAAACTGATTGAATAAAATAAAAGAAAAAATATCATGCGAGACTGCATATATTATAAATATTATCTAAAAATAAATGTTATTTTTTATTTTGAAAAATAAAGTTCATCTATATAAAACATAAAAAAAAATTATAGACGAATCATAACAATATCTTAAAAATTTAAATACATAAAAATAATTCAAAAAACAAAACTCAATTAAAAAAAGGCTAAATAAGCAAAATAAAAATCTTAGAGGAGGGATATTAATTGAGATATAAATTAAAAAATTATTTTAAAAAAATAAAAAATATCAATTAAAATAAAAACCACAATAATAATTTAAAAAAAACATAAGAAAAAGGAAACTATAATCTAGGTGTCGCAATCGCTTTTAAAAGAAATAAGAAAAACAAAGAACTTGGGTTACTAGCCCAATTGAGTTTAATAAAGTTTAATAAGTTGGTTTTATTTTAATTAGACGATAAAAAATAGATAAGAATAGTAAACAAATAAGGTTTTATATATAAAAATAATAATAACTTGGAAAAAAACTTGGAAGTATAAAATTATAAACATGTAACACGAGGTGTGATAGACATGTAACTTGGATAATATAGGACGACCACCTATATTAACCTGCAAAACATATGACTCAAGTTATGAGACTAGTATAACCTCATGTAAAAGAAACTGACAAAAACTACAAAGCCAATCTTTAAAAAAAGCATGATGTCGAAAGATGAAATCAGAAGAAAAAAATAAGTCAAAAAAATATCAAAATGTGTTAACTTTTTAAACCTATAACCCGAGTCATTATACTAAAGCACCATAAATGAAAAAATCATGAAACTCAATCCCAAACAAATCAAATGTTGAAGGATGAAACTAGAAAGAAAATCAATTATACAAAAGGATCTAAAACAAAAAAAATAAATTAATTAAAATAATAAAGGTGAAAATCAAAATAAGAAATAAATTAGAGGGCAACAAAAAAATTTTGATTAGAGAATTAAATTGAAAAGAAAAATAACTTTAATAAAAGAAAAAAAATAAAAATAATGAGGATAAAATTAGAAAAATTAATCCATTATAAACTTTGATTGAAAGATAAAATTGAAAACCAATAAAATTTTAACAAAATGACCAAGGAAAAAAATAAAAGTCAAAAGAATAAGAACCGTTTTGAAAAAAAAAATATATGAAAAATTATAATTTAAAGAGTAAATCGAAAACAACAAAACTTTTATAAAAGGGCTAGGAATAAAAATTTAAAATAAAAAAATAAGGATAAAACTAAAAAAACCAAAAATAAAAAGGACCAATGTACACCTTTTAGGTTAGTAGAGAGAAAAGAAAAGAAAAAAAAACCATTAGCTACAAACTGCTCATCCTTCACCATCATGGGCCCTACTGCCAGGAAGAGGACATTGACACTCTTCCAATGCCATAGCAAAAGGCGGGATTTGACTGTTGAAAGCTACCACACATGCCGCTCCAAGGTGCAAGATGTGTCCTCTTTTTAGCGCATACTTGTCACGCGCCAGCAAATTTTTTTTCTTAATATTTTATATTACTCAAAGATAGAAATTCCCATAAGACCATCCAAAAATAACAAAAAAAAAACTAGCTACAATGGCAAAAATGCCCCTACATGTTAGTTTTATAATTATTTGATATTGAGAGCATTTAACTCCTTATATTATTCATTTAAAAAGAAAATGATCACAAATCGATAAAAGTTTTTTGTTCTAAAATGTTATTTTGGTAATTCTACTATTCAAATAAAATGCAAAAAAACTTTTGTGCCTCCAATGAGTTTTTAAAAGACATATGTGTTGCTATAAAAATACCATAATACCTCATTGCTGGCCTTTAGTTTTGTGTAAAATAAGAAAAAAAATGAGAAAAACAATATAAATTCATTGTGTACATCCACAATGTTTTCCCATACAGTTTAGAGTTTTATTAATAATAATAATTAAAAAAAAGAATATTGAAATATATAGGTGGTTAAAACTTGATTGCCTTAAAAATTAATTAAGGCGAGTAAGTTTGTGGCAGCACATGAAAGACATATGATTACACACTCAGTTATTTTAATTTACAAAATATTATATACTTGACTTGTGTTTTTTTTTTTGGTCAAATATTTTTTTAACAAAGGAAAAATTATATATATAGACTTTTTATATATATTTTTGTAGTTAAAAAATTCTAAATGAAAATAAAAGAATTTATGTATACATGTAATCAAATAAATCAAGAACTATATTTGTTAATAAATAAATAAAAAAGTTAAAAAGAATAACTAAAAATAAAATTATAAAAATCAAGTGATAGGTATAAATCAGAATATTTAATCTCGTATGAAGGAATATTTACCTGGTTATATTTTCTAAGTTTGTTTATTCAAATAATTTTTTTATTCAATCAAACGATAATAGTAATAAACACACATATTAAATTGATTGAATAAAATAAAAGAAAAAAATATTATGCAATGACGCACATATTAGAAATATTATTAGAAAATAAATATTTTTTATTTTAAAAATAAAATTCATCTATACAAAAGATTAAAAAAATATAAATGAATGGGAAAAACCTCTTCAAAAATGAAATGCTTACAAAATAATAATAAAAAATACTAATCATTTAAAAGAGACTCTCTAAATAAAATAAAAGAGAGAAGTAGTATTAATCTAAATATAAAAAAAAATTCTGAAAAACAAAGACATATATATAAAAAAAGAATTAATTTAAAAAAAATAATTTAAAAAAAAGGTCAGGCATCGCTAAGCCTGGCAAGCCAAGCCAAGCCAGGCCAGCCCGCCTAGCCCATTTTATAAGGGTCCGCATGACTGGAGTTTTTTTTGTTTTTGCAGCGGGGCATGTCTTCTGCCCTAATTTGTTTTTTTTTAAATAGATTCTGATGACGTGTCGTTTGTATTACCTAATTTATAGCCACTATGGTTGCCGGAAAAACAAAGATAATGGTCTTTCAAATCCAAAACTGCACTTTCAACCCATTGTTTTCCAAAAATACCTACAAAACATTATAGAAAACTTTATAGATCCATTCATGACGTTAAAAAAAACCCAAAAAACATCCATAAATCTAAAATCAACCCGAAACTAAATATTTTACCTGGATCAGATCTGTTTTTTTTATAAAAAATTTCAAGGTAAAGAAAACAGCTCCGCTTACCAAAATGAACAATTTAACGCCAATTTAAATTGTTTTGATGGCCAGAATCAGTGCTAACGAAGATTTTCTCTACTGAATTTCAATGACTTTCTCTCACCTTATAAATTATAGGCAAAAAAAAAAAAGGAAAATAAAAATTAAGATAAAAATTAATTTTTTTTAATTTTAAAAACTAAAAAGAACTAATATCTATAATTGATAAAATATAAAAACTACAATAAATATTTTATCTAAACTTTTTAAATTCAATCATTCCCTACATGTTTTTTAGTTTGTTCCCGTCTTTTAATTCTATCCTCTCCTTTAATTTGGCTTATATAAAAGGACCAAAAAAAAAAAAAAGGTCACTGGCATGAAAGTAAAAAGGACGAAAAGAGGGCAAGAGAGAGACAAGTGATACAGCAAAGCTTTCCACTGGATGTCCAAATAATGATCTGACAGAAAGGCCCCTTTGCTGTGCAGTTCTGGGATTCGCTTTAATTATCTACTTTTATGATTACACCCTGAGATCACCCCTTCATAACCACGACGTGACCATACCTGATACTAACACTTACGTGTGGGCAAATACGTAAATATAATATATATATATATATACACACACGTAAATATAACACACACGAAAAGATTCGTTTCTTATTGCCTTGACCTCTAGAAGGTTTGTGATTGGCTTCAATATTGCCACGTAAATATCTGTTGAGTAAAATATAATTCAGCATTCCCACATTGATGGAACAATGATTTAGTTAATTTCAGCGTTCCTAATGCTTATGATATGAAAATGGCTATTAGTTTCCCTTGAAGCTATTAATTACTTGATTTGGCCTCAATTAAACCTGTTAATGTCTTTTACAAATTAGAAACAAATTAATTATGATGAGGAATTTAATTTTTTTTTTTGTCTGTCAAACTATCTTTCAAAACAAAATAAAAAATATTTGAGATATAAAAAAAAGTGTAAATAATTATTTTTTAATTTATTACCTGAATATTTATTTGTTTTCTTTTGGGTTTTTTTTTTTACTTGACTCTTACCTCACTTCCTTTCCCGCAATTACCTGAATTAACCGGCTGTTTCGCCTGGCGAGCCAGAGCCTTGATGAATTTTCTATATTTTTGTTTGAGATTATGATAATGATGATTTAAAGTGTTTTTTATTTAAAAATATATTAAAATAAAAATTTTTTAATTTTTTAAAAATTATTTTAATATCGACATATCAAAACTATCTAAGAACATTAAAAAAACTATTTTAAACAAAAAAATATAATTTTAAAAAAATATAATTTACCTCGTGTTTCCAAACACACCCTGCATGCCCTTCCCCACGCTTACCATTGTTGCGAATAATCTTTCAATATTAAAAAAGTTGTAAATAATTATATACATTGAAACAGAACTCTATTATCATTTAATAATAAAATAAAAACATTACTCATTTTTATTCAGGGGCTTTTTAATTATTTAAAAATATAAAACTAAAGAAAAAAGAAAAATATAATCTATAAAAGTCTTCAAGGTTAACAAATTAAGAGTAATAAATATCATTTAGAACACCACCGTAAAATTAGAAAATGTCAATGGAATATTCTGTCGGCGAGGAAACACCTTCTTCAACAGGAATCCTGCCTCGCACTAGCTTCCTCAACAAACAAATTATTATTATTATTATTATTTTATCTTCAGTTATCTTTTGGCAACAACAGTAACAATACCCTTCTTCGTCACGTCAAACCTTATCCATAGTGCTTCTTAATGTTCTTACATTTGTTTGATAAAAAGACATCATCTAACTGGGTTCCAAATTGTGCAGTAAAGGCAGTTAATTTGCTTGCTTAAATATTCAGTCTTGTTCTTCGATGCAATTTTCAAGGGAAGATGTGGCGGTCGGTAGCTAACTAAAACTCATCTCTTGAACAACCAAACAATATTATTGCAGCTTTCTTGATTTACCACATGATAACGTTTTACATGTAATGAAAGCAGGAAAACCATATCAAATGATGTCCAAACAACTTATTAATTACAAAGTAATTCCCTGTTGAAATGGACTAATATATGCTCATTCATTCTGGTTTCTTCACAACAAGGACATGGCACTTGGCATTATTCAGGCAATAGTTGCTCAGTCTCCCCAGAAAATCCCTGTATCAAAACAAAATCTGATTTCAGTGCTTCTGGTGGAGCTTGTTGCAAGAGTTTATAGGGTTGACAACCATGCCAGCATGTTCAAGTTCTTGAAATAACTCATTTTGAATCAGGTTCATACAATTTATGCGACTTTTGAGAGCTGTGATCGGAATGATTTTTGAAAGTTAAAAAGAAATTTCCTAACCTTTTGAGAGTTCCATTAATGGATGTGTTACCAATCACGAGGAGATTAATATTGTTCTTCTGAACAGCATTGCATGTGAGTTCATAAGGCTCCCCGGCTTCTAAAATTGTTTCTGCTTTCACCTATATATGGAGTCAAAAATAACATGAACACATATATCCTTCACTACTGATGACTGTAAGATTGCTAGAGATAAACAAATACACAGAAAGCTTGAATTCAGCTTTACTTGATTTATTGCTTAATGAAATACTGAAATATGAACAACTAAAATAATATTTTCCAAAAATGAAACACTAAGCTAATATTTTGGCGCACATAAAGATAGTGATGCAGTGAGCATACCCCTCGACTAGCACAGATATTCACAGCTTTCTCCAAGATACCTAATAAGATCTTCTTGTTTTTTTCTTGAATGGCACAGATCAAATCTAGGGCTTCCATGAAATAAATTGTGCACAAAACATTACATATATCAAAAGAGAAGATATATTAATGTAGTAAATTCACCGCAAAGTTCAGAAACAGGAAAGTAAACCAGAAGAAGAAGAAAGAAGAGCAAGAAAACTAACTGGGAGAGACTGGACAACAGCAGGCAGCGGTGCCAAATTGCGCCCCATAAAGAAATTTAATTGTGCACAAAACATTACATATACCAAAAGAGAATATATATTAGTATAATAAAATCACCACAAAATTCAGAAACAGGAAAGTAAACCAGAAGTGGAAGAAAGAAGAGCAAGAAAACTAACTGGGAGAGACTGGACACCAGAGGGCAGCGGTGCCAAACTGTGCCCCATAAAGAAATTTACAGTTAGGAGCAGGAAGTGCAGCAAGGATGACGAGCGGCGAGTCAGTGATAAATTCTTTGAGATTGTCAACTACCCACATGAAGGAATGATAACTGTACTCGCTCTCATCTATGATCACCATCACCCTCTTCTTAGACCCTTCTATTTGTTTCTCCATTTTTCACTCCTGGTTTTCTTAGCAGGCAAGACTTTCTTGCTGAAATATTGCACCTAGACTGCTACTATTTATAGGGGTAAAAACACTTCAAAATCTTTTTAATTTAAGAGATTGAACGCGTTAACTAATTCTCACCTATTCCTCTCCAACATGTTGATTATCAATGTTTTGCTGGTGACTTCTTTAATATTTTAATGAAAGAGGCACAAATTTCAACTTAATGATGTTGATGATATCAAGTTAATTAATCCTTTTTCATTTTTTCAACTTCACATAATTTTATATTGAATCTGACTTCTGTATATGACCCTAAAAGTGTTAGCATGACTTTGAAAGCCATGATCATATCTTCTAAAGTAAAAATGAGTGGCAATCGAGATGATGCATCATGACTCAAAACACGTTACATAGTGGCTAGTGGGGCTTTCTCACAAAAACAGTAGCTAAATGCCCTGTGTACAAGTTGTGCACCTGCAATTCTTTGTGTTTACAACTAACAAAATCTCAGATCAATCTCACAAAAACAGTAGCTAATTTTAGATGCATGTCTTATTTCGGTTTTTTTATTATTGTTTCTGACTAGGAATTAAGCACTCATAATATTGCATAGCACCAACGAATATTAGGTCTCTATTTAAATATTTATTTTATCAGGAAACTATTTATGGATAGAAAATTATCATTAGAAAACATATTATCAGCAATTTATATGTTGTGGATCATTTTGTCGGGAATATTATCATCAATAAATTTATAGACAGAAATAGCATGCCAAACAAAAAATATTTATTGGCATTCATTCAATCGGTAAATCTATAGATGATTATGGCAATTACCGATAAAATTAATTGTCGGTAATTTCATCGGTGATCATATGCATATTACTAACATAATTAAATTGTCGAAGAATTATATCTAACAATGGCAAGTCCTATAATTTTTTTCCTACTCTCTGGAATTTTTTGATGGACTTAATCCATCAGTAATTCTGTCTGTAGTTGTCAGTAGCAAAGTCCAGTAATTTTTTTCTGACTATCTGAAACTTTTCAAGGGACTTAGTATGTCAGTAATTCTATCAATATTGTATTTAGTATTTTTTTTAAATAAACAATACAAAAGAAAAGAAACTAAAATAAAATAACCAAATTTCTTTATTAATTTAAAAAATATTATCAAATACAATTTATCTAATGGATAGAAACTAGAGCGGGAGGTGGAGGAGGCAAATCTCCATCAGAACCATAAGGGCAACGAGGTTGACTATATGTACCGATGAGGGTTGCCAATAGATGCTCAAGGACATTCACTTTATCCCTCATGTCAGCCATCCCAAACCTAAGTTGGGTTATCTCGGTATTAAGTTGAGTTGTCTGAGCTTGAACTTGTTCTTATACAATCGCCTAAATGGCCAAAGATTGCTAGCTTGATCTCGATAGCGAGCGACCAACGGTCAATACACTACGGCCCTTCTGCATTTCTTTAGTCGTAGTGTTGGAAATATCATAAACTCAATTTCTATCAGGTCTACCAGATGATCCAGCCTCTAACCACAACTCCGAATCAAGTTTTGGATGAGTCGAAAGGTCGTCCTTGTATCTTTATTGAAATTAGGTGTAATATGTTTCCTTAAAAAAAAGAGTCAGCAAGTCTAAAAAAAAATAACTTAGAAAAAAATTGTTGAAATCCAATTTACCATGAAATTTTTGAGATCGGCTATTCATAAGTTGTTGCCCCCCTTCTGACGGTCCTCATTTTGCATATAGGTTTCAATAAAAAAAGCTTCATCGATCTTGACTCATGTCCAAATACCATATCCTACAAAAGAAAGCTACTACTAGTTAAGTATTTTCATATAATACAATAATTAAAAAAATTATCTTATAAAACAAAATATTACCATCTGGACGACCTCTTTCTTTTACATATTTCTTTGATTCTTTTTACACCTCATACCAGAAATCACACAAGCTGGTTCATAGAAAAACATTAGCTGTCAAGATTATGAAAAATAAAATTTGAACACTTTAAAAAAAATATCACATTTTGGATTCAATCTTACCTAATGGCATTATAATTCTCTCATGCTCTCCTAGCAGCAGTGTTGTCAACCTCCTCCTAGTAAAATTTTTTCTTATGCATCAATTTCATAAAATAATTAGAACATTAAAATTAAAAAACTAATTGCATTAAATAATAAAAAAAAATTATTTATGTATATACTAACCTTGAACTTTATGAATCAAGTATCAATCATAAGTTTTCATTCAGGATTTTTGAAAACATGACTCCATTGAAACAAAGGAACTTTTATCGATGATATTCAGGTTTTATTGAAAAAATATTCAGGTTTTATTAAAAAAATACTAGAATAACTAACTGGATTTTTCTTTTCATAGGTTCAACAAAACAGTAAGTTGGACTGGAAGAAATAATTCTTCACAGACCAAATCCAATCCTAAATTTAAGTTAGCAAAAAAAATCTTTTATGGCTCATAAAATTATTTTAAAATGAACCCAAACTCAAGCTTGGACACAAGTCGGGCTAACACACACATGTGAGTTTAAACTCAAAACCCACTTTATTTAGGTCCTCTCTCCTCTAAAGACTTCAGTGCCCTTTGAGCCCAATCTTATCTCTTTAACTGCTTATTATATAAAAAAACTATGAAACTTTTCTTTCTTTTCAATGTGGGATAGAGTTCTTTAAGATGATTTTAAGTTTCACTAAAACATTTCAACCAATAGTTCTTTGATATCAATCACATTCACCCATAATTTATTTAAGACATACTAATGTTCTACATTAAAGAGTATATGTTGGAGATTAAATTCCAACAAAATTATAATCCTAAAAGTAGACCTCACTTTTAACTTGGCCTCAAATATGCTCATTAACCATGTTCTTCAAACAAATTTCCAACACTATTAAAATTTATGTTTGAGTTCTTTTTTGTTGCATTATTTATGACTATGATTTGTTACAAGATCGTGTTTTCATTCATTAAGGTATATGATTCTTCAATATTTAATTTCAAAGAATTATTTTGGAAAAACTAATTTGATAATCAAGAGATATATATACTCAGCGGTGTTAAAAAAAAAAACAACCAACCAAGAAAACTAAAAAAAAAATAACCAAATAAACTGAATTGAGAAAAAAAACTGAAAAAATTGATTTAAAAACAAGAAAAAACATTTGATACAATTTGATTTTGGTTTTAGAAAGTCAAGTGAACTGGTTCAACTAAAATTGAACTAAATATAATAAAAAAAAGAAGATATAAATAAAAAGTTTTCACCTAATTCTAAACTACTACCTGCAGTCGCACCCCTCCTCACGCCTCCTGTCTCGTTCTATCCCATCACTTTCCCCATTAGTCCATCTACCTTTTACCCTTTATGTTTCACCTAAAGAAAATCTCTGAAGTTACATCAATCCTTAGCTTCTTTATTGAATAGTCCTTCATTTGCTCCTCTTTTTCTTCAATGTTGGCGCTAGTGCTGCAAGCACCAGTAGAGCAATTGTTATACGGGACATTTTGGCTTCATAGTGTATTGTCCTTGTATGTCTTGTTTCTTAGTCTGGCCCTTCTCTCCGTATCCAAGCTTGATTGCTAAATTATTATAGTTTATTTGTTTTGATTAGCCACATGGTCTAATAGTTCTTAATTTGATTAATATTTTTTCTACAGGCCCTGGTATTCTAGTGATTTTTGTTGCTTCTTGATATATTTTCGTTGCTTTATCTGGTGTTAATTTCATTTCCTTCCTTTTAGAGTTTCAAATGGAATAGAAAGTGTAAGCAAGTTTGAAGCCTACGATGATTTGAACTAGTTTTCGATTCAGTCTAATCAAATTTTTTAAGAAATTAAAAAACTTGGTTCGGTTGGATTTTTTGACCTAAACTAAATCGATCGAGGTTCTAAAGCACCCCTATATACATTGTTGTTTTACTCAAATACAATCCTCTCTCTCTCTCTCTCTCTCTCTCTCTCTCTCTCTCTCTCTCTCTCTCTCTCTCTCTATATATATATATATATATATATATATATGCAATTCTTTTCTAATGGATTTTGAAAATTTTGAATTTGTTAGACCAAATTTGCTGCTTTGATTTTTATCTATGCAATTCCTATCTAATTTGTATCTATTAAATTACATGATGTTAAATTCAAGAAATTTCTTTGTATTTCTTGAATAACTAGTAATATTCTATTAGTTATTCTCAATCAACTTTAAAGAAAAAATAGATACAACTAAAAGAAATAACTAATAATTGAGATATTTTTATCATTTTTAATTGGTGGATCATGGGTTTTTATCTTTTTTTTTCCTTTTCGTGTTTGTCTCTTTTTTCAAGGTAAACCCAAGAAATAACTAATAGGATGTGACTAGTTATTTTTTTTTAGCACCATAAAATTTTTTGTTAAATTATTCCATGTCTGTTAAATTTAATGCAAATTTGGTGCTTGTTTCCATATGGAAAAATGTTGTTAAATAAATTTCATGCAAGTTTGTTACTATGTGGAAAAAGAAACGATAAAGTTGTTAACTCCTCTTGGAAATAGAAGGCAAGTTTTTGATACATTGTTTATAAAATATAAAATAAAAGAGATTAAGAGTCAAACTTGGGACTGACAAATTTTATAGGTTATATATATATATATAGGATTATTTTTTTTCATGCATACTTAATTTTATTCGCATATTTTGGTTTCCTAAATATAAAAATTAATTATTGACATAAAATCTAGCCATTGATTAATTGAATAATTACTCATTCTAATTAATCACTTAAAAATAATAATTACCCTGTGGGATTAAATGATTATAGTTCCATGATTAGTTACAATTATTGATGTCATTAACTTTGTTGTTTATTTGCAATTGTTCAAACTTTAGGTGTTTTGAATTTTGATTCCTCTAATATTGCTCCTTTAGATGGTGATAACCATACTGATTGGAAAGAAAGAGTTCTCCTTACATTAGGGTGCATTAGTTTTTTTTAACTTGTGTTATGTTGCAGGTTGGATAATTTTTTGTAAATTTAAAAAAAAATATAAAAATGTTTTGAAGTCAAAAATTTAAAGAAACGGCGCTGTTTTGAGATGAGAATGGCCATTTGAAGTTTGGTCACTTAAGTTTTGCAATTTTGTAATCAAGCCCTTTATTTAGAAAATTCCTTTTTGTTTCTTTTTTTTTTTAATTTCACCCCTGATCAATTAAGCTCCTTATAGTACCCCTCACCTTTCACTTTCATACTTGGACTTTAATTTCTTGCAATTTTGATCCAAATCAACCCTAAACTATGGTATTTCTTCAATTAAACTCCTGATTTCATTAATTAAACTAATTTCAAGTTTAATTAAGTCCCCAAACTTATTAACTCTTTCAATTTTTGATCAAATTGACTCTCAAATTTATAATTTCATCTTTATTAATCCTCAAACATTTAATCTGTATTGTCTTAACTCAATTCTCAAATTATTTTTATTCATTAATTATTTTTTTGTTATTTATTTTTTATTTTATTATTTGAATTTAAAAAAATCAAAAATTTAGTTATGACAATTATTACACTGTGCTAAAAAATTAAAAAGTCCAATGAGCCCCTAGATTCAAGCTAACAAATCTTTTGCCTTTACCAGCATTTAAATTGTTTTATTATGCCATTATATGGAAAAAGACCAAGCCACTCCTAATTAAATCAATAATGACTTATGGACCTGTGAAAAGATCTAATTACCCCTCATAAAAAGCCTTGCCTTTTTTTTTTTTTGTTAGAAGGGCAAGTTTGTCCCTCCACTCTTTTAATGAATAATGATTTCTCTCTTGTGTTATAGGACTTTACCCACACTCTTTAGTTTCTACTAGGTGACATGCCCGCGCAATGCCGCGGGCTTGTGGCATGCTTGTGTATTATCGTGGATTTGTGAAAAAAAATCATATAAAAAAAATTATTACCATCCACTATATTTTAAAGAAAAAAAAACTACAAAGCTATATTCTAAACTAGTTCAATATTAAAAAAATAAAATCGACAAAAATAATTATGAAAAAAACCAAAAAAAAATGACAATTTTGGAAGAAAAATAAGCAAAAGGCAAATAATGAAAAAATGAAAAAAAAACTTGTGGGGAAAGTTAAAGCTAAATTTTCAACCAGCTCACTATTAAAATTATTTAAGAAAACACTATAGCAATCTATAGTGTTTTGTGAGGAAATATACAATTATAATTCTCAACCAGCTCAATATTAAAAAAAAATCAACAAAGATAATTTTGACAAATATAAAAAAACAAAAGGAAAAAAACATGCAGGGAAACACTATAACAATTTATAGTGTTTAATGAGAAAATCTACAGTTATAATTTTTAACCAGCTCAATATTAAAAGCAATAAAAACGACAAAGACAATTTAAAAAAAAACATAAAAAAATCATATGGGAAAACACTGTAGTAATCAACGATGTTTTAAGAAAAAAAAGCTAAATTGTCAACCGGCTCAGTATGAAAAAAATAAATTTGACAAAAACATATTTGGAAAAAAAACATCGATTAAAAAAACATGTGGGTAAACACTGTAGCAAGACAAAAATCATGTGGGAAAACATTGTAGCAATCTACAGTATTTTAAATAACTACAAAGCTAAATTCTAAATCAGCTTAATATGAAAAAAATAAAATCGACAAAGATAATTCTGAAAAAAAAAATTATTTAATAAAAAACCATGTAGAGAAACACTGTAGCAATCTAGTGTTTTAAAGAAAAAAATTAAAAAACTAAATTTTCAATCAGCTCAATAGTAAAAAAATAAAATCAACAAAAATAATTATGAAAAAAAAAAGAAAATATAAAGAAGAAAGACAATTTTGGGAAAAAATTAAAAAAACAAAAAAAAAACATGGGGAAAGCTAAAGCTAAAGCTAAAGCTAAATTCTCAACCAACTCAATATTGAAAAAATAAATTCAACACAAATAATTTTAAAAAAAAAACATGTGGGGAAAACGCTGCAGCCAAACAAAAACCATGTAAGGGAAACACTGTAGCAATCCATGATGTTTTTTTTTTGAAAAAAGCTACAAAGCTAATTTTATAAACCTACTCAATATATAAAAAAAAAACTGACAAAGACTATTTTCAAAAAAAAAGTCAATTTTGGGTAAAAAAATAAAAAAAAAACATGTAAAAAAAGGAAACAAAAGCGAACAAAAAAAACACGTGGGGAAAGCTATAGTATTTTAAAGAAAAAAACTAAATTTTCAACCAGCTCAATAGTAAAAATATAAAATCAACAAAAATAATTCTGAAAAAAAAACAAAATAAAAAAAAGAAAATATGTAAAAAATGACAATTTTGGAAAAAAAGAAAAAAAATTAAAAAATAAAAAAAACATGTGGGGAAAGCTAAGGTTAGATTATCAGCCAGCTCAATATTAAAAAAATAAATTCGATAAAGATAATTTTAAAAAACAATACGGGGAAACATTGCAGCAAAACAAAAACTATATAGGAGAAACACTGTAGCAATTTATATTGTTTTTTTTTAAAAAAAACTACAAAGCTAAATTCTCAACCAACTTAATATAAAAAAAAATCTACAAAGACCATATTGAAAAAAAAATCATAAAAAGAAAAAAAAAACAATGAGAATATTATAGCAATCCACAATGTTTTAA
>Ga0325410_1002931_pt1 | contig 19190 bp, 11 predicted proteins | sample PopdelMetagenome_16_FD_206182 | JGI IMG/M metagenome (GOLD analysis project Ga0325410, IMG submission 206182) | Populus deltoides microbial communities from Bellville, Georgia, United States - Xylem-PdIQD-R3 | ecosystem: Host-associated > Plants > Phyllosphere > Stem > Wood/Secondary xylem... | reverse complement strand
ATAAACTGCAATTTTCGTTTCAAGGATCGGTTCTAATTTCCGTTGGTGGATGTGTGCTTGCGACCAAGGTTTGTTTTCTTGATAAGTTTCGGTTTTAATTAATTTTGTTTGCTAGTTTAATTGCTGCCATAGTTTAGATAATCACAAACCAAATCCCCCCAATTACATAACGTACAACATAAAAATCTGACTTGAAACTTCCTCGTGGGATCGACCCCTTGCTTGCTCTATACTATCTTGTGTGTTGTGTTTGAAGCTAGGGTAATTAATTTGTGCAACCGCGACATCGCAACAACGAGGCTACAAGTTCCCTTAAGGAAGGAGAACTCATTTCTACCTTGAAGATAGCGAAAATTGCTTATCAACAAACATTGGACTGTTACTGTCTTGATATTGAACTGTTACTGTCTTGATATTAAACTGTTATTGTCCGACCTCTCCTCATAGTTTTAACTATATCTAAAGTTATAAAACTTCATTTCAAGCGCGATTGTTCTAGATGAAAAGCCAAGACACCAGGCTACAAGTTCTCTACAGAAGGAGAACCCAGTTTTTCCTTATAGACAGTTAAAATGGCTCATCAACAAACATTGGACTGTTACTGTCCAACTGTTACTATCTTGATATTGAATTGTTACTGTCCGACCTCTCCTCAGAGGTTTAACTATATCTAGAGTTATAGAACTCCATTTCAATCGCGATTAGTCTTGCTGGAAAGCTAAGACACGAGGCTACAAGTACTCTTAAGGAAGCAGAACCCATTTTTGCCTCTTAGACAGTCAAAATTTCTCATCAACAAACATTGGACTGTTAGTGTCCAACTGTTACTGTCTTGATATTGAACTGTTATTGTCCTGATATTGAACTGTTACTGTTCGACCTCTTTTTAGAGTTTTAACTATATCTAGAGTTATAGAATTCCATTTCAAGCGTGATTGGTCTCGTTCGAAATCTAAGACATGAGGCTACAACTTCTCTTAAGGAAGGACAACCCATTTCTGCCTCTTAAACATTCAAAATTTCTCATCAACAAACATTCGACTGTTACTGTCCAATTGTTACTGTCTTGATATTGAACTGTTACTGTCCAATTGTTACTGTCTTGATATTGAACTGTTAGTGTCCTGATATTGAACTGTTACTGTACGACCTCTCTTTAGAGTTCTAACTATATCTAGAGTTATAGAATTCAATTTCAAGCGCGATTGGTCTCGTTCGAAAGCTAAGACAGGAGGCTACAACTTCTCTTAAGGAAGGAGAACTCATTTCTGCCTCTAAGACAGTCAAAATTTCTCATCGATAAACATTGGATTGTTACTGTCCAACTGTTACTGTCTTGATATTAAATTGTTACTGTCCAACCTTTCTTTAGTGTTTTAACTATATCTAGAGTTATAAAACTCCATTTCAAGCGTGATTGGTCTCGTTGGAAATCTAAGACATGAGGCTACAAGTTCTCTTAAGGAAGGAGAACCCAGTTCTGCCTCTAAGATTATTGAAATGGCTCATCATCAAACATTGGATAGTTACTGTCCAACTGTTACTGTCTTGATATTGAACTATTACTGTCCGACCTCTCCTCATAGTTTTAACTATATCTAGAGTTATAAAACTGCATTTTAAGCACGAATGTTCTTGATGGAAAGCCAAGATACGAGGCTACAAGTTCTCTACAGGAAGGAGAACCCAGTTCTTCCTCAAAGACAGTTAAAATGGCTCCTCAACACACATTAGATTGTTACTGTCCAACTATTACCGTCTTGATATTGAACTGTTACTGTTAGACCTCTACTCGGAGTTGTAACTATATCTAGAGTTATAGAACTCCATTTCAAGCGTGATTGGTCTCTTGGAAAGATAAGACACGAGGCTACAAGTTCTCTTAAGGAAGGAGAACCCATTTCTGCCTCCAAGACAGTCAAAATTGATCATCAACAAACATTGGACTGTTATTGTCCAACTGTTACTGTCTTGATTTTGAACTATTACTGTCCGACCTCTCTTTAGAGTTTTAACTATATCTAGAGTTATAGAACTCTATTTCAAGCGTGATTGGTCTCGTTCGAAAGCTAAGAGATATGGCTACAAGTTCTTTTAAGGAAGGAGTACCCATTTCTACCTCTAAGATAGTTAAAATTGCTCAGGAACAAACATTGGACTGTTAATGTCTTGATATTGAACTGTTACTATCTGACCTCTCCTGAGAGTTTTAACTATATCTAGAGTTACAGAACTCCATTTCAAGCGCGATTGGTCTTGTTTGAAAGCTAAGAGATGTGGCTACAAGTTCTCTGAAGGAAGGAGAACTCAGTTCTGCCTCTAAGATAGTAAAAAGTGCACATCATCAAACATTGGACTATTATTGTCCAACAGTTACAGTCTTGATATTGAAATGTTACTGTCTGACCTCTCCTCAACGTTTTAACTATATCTAGAGTTATAGAACTCCATTTCAAGTGTGATTGTTGGAAAGCTAAGACACGAGGCTACAAGTTCTCTAAAAGAAGAAGAACCCATTTCTGCCTCTAGGACAGTCAAAATTGATCATCAACAAACATTGGACTGTTAGTGTCCAACTTTTACTGTCTTGATATTGAACTGTTACTGTTCGACCTCTCCTCAGAGTTTTAACTATATCTAGAGTTATAGAACTCCATTTCAAGTGTGATTATTCTCGTTGGATAACTAAGACACGAGGCTACAAGTTATCTGAAGGATGGAGAACCAAGTTTTGCCTCTAAGACAGTCAAAATTGCTCATCAATAAACATTGGATTGTTATTGTCCAACTATTACTGTCTTGATATTGAACTGTTACTATCCGACCTCTCCTTAGAGTTGTAACTATTTCTAGAGTTATAGAACTCCATTTCAAGCAAGATTGGTCTCGTTGGAAAGCTAAGACATGAGGCTACAAGTTCTATGAAGGAAGGATAACCCAATTTTGCCTCTAAGATAGTCAAATTGCTTATTAACAAACCATACCTATTGCCCTACAAGGTTTGTCATGACCTAATCTCGGTTGGTGACCCATAGCTGGAGTTCTACAGCTCCAAATTGAGCAAGACCAATTTTCTTAGTTAGCTAACATCCAAAACTATAATTACTATGAAGAAACTTGATCATAATTCCCTATCCTTCTACTTGAATTCTCTTTAAAAGTCAGGAGACGAATCTGTCCAGATTCATCAACCTTTCCATTTACACACAACATCCACAATTTAAATTTTTCTCTTTTATCTCAACCCCTAGCTATATCACATATTGTTTAAGAGTGTCAAAAAATATCTTAAGAGCCAATTTATCTTATTTATTTCAATCTTCCCTCTTAACGTCAAAATATAATATTCTTATCGATCTTACAAACTTTCTGAACAATATTCTTCTAAACACAATCCTTGACAATAGTTTCAATCAACCATAAATAACAAATGAATAATATTCCAAACAATCCATATGATCCAATTATAATGCATTATTATAAGTATAACATATCCAAATATCAACTTCATCAAATGGTAAAATTTCTAGAAATATGGGTTTAACTGAACTGACCTCAAACTTGTAGACCTACTGTGCAAGAAGCACAACTTCTTTACCAAGTTTTTGTTTCTTATCTCCACCGTTCAGAATCTAGACAGCATAAGGAAGAACAACATATCCAAATTATAGCCTGGTCCAACAGTGGCTGAAGGTGAAAACAGTCAGCGAGGAAAACTATCCAGAAGTGTATTTTCCTAGAAATTTTCCTCCCGTAATATCTCTCAAACAAGGACTGATATAGAAAATCCCTCCAGTGAAAATGTACACAACATTGAGGATAACAACATATCCAAATATCGTTCTGCTCCAACAATGGATGGTGGAGTTATAGTTGTCGAATGTTCTGCCATCAATATGTCTTCTCTCCAGCCTCTCTCTAAACTCTCTCTTGCTCTTGCAAGTCACTCCAAGAGAGAAAATAGAATGATATTTATAGTTCTATCATCTTGTTAATTGCACATTTATCCCCATCCCTTTTTTTATCATTTATACATAAAACTCTCAACCTTCAGTAATTTGAATATTGACTTCTCTTGGTCTTATATATTCATTTTGTCCTCACAAATGTTTTTCTTTTCAATAATTTAGTACTATATTCACTTTTCATTTCATTAATTTCACTATTTTTATCTGGATTTAGGTTTCTTTACTTTAATTTAACCCATTTTATTATTGGTTAAATTTTTTATATTTTAATAACCCAAAAAAATTATAATAGAGGGTTTACAATCTAGAAGCTTAATGACTCCATTCCTCATTACTTCTTTTATATTAGCATTGAGCCTTCGTTGCATTTCTCTAGAGGATTTAACAATTTTCCCTCCAAATAAATCCTATGTGTGCAAATCAAAGGACTAATTCCTTTTATGTCAGCTATAGTCCATCCTAATGAATTTTTGTGCGTTTTCAGAGTTTGTAATAACTTACCTTCTTGATGTGCATTAAGTTTGGAAAAGATTATTACCGGAAAAGTTTCATTTTCTCCCAAAAATAAGTATTTTGAGATTGAATGGTAACGCCTTCAAATCAGGTTTTGGTGGTTGAACACTTGAAGGTATGAACTCAATTGATCGTGGTGGCAATTCCTCAATTTTTGGTCTCCAACTATTTGCCTTTGATTCTTCCTGAAAATAAACTATTTGCAAATCTTCAAATTCATTAAACTCAATTTCACTGGAAGTAGTTTCAAATTGATCATAAACTAATTTTTCAATAAAGTCTACTTCCTATAAATCATTATCATCTCCAGGTTGCTTGCAAATGTTAAAAACATTCATCTCCAATGTCATGTTTTCAAAAGATAACTTCATCACTCCATTCCTACAATTAATCAATGCATTAAAAGTTGCAAGAAATGGACGTTCTAAAATAACAAGAATTAAATTACATGCTTCAACAGGTTGTGTATCAAAGACAATAAAATCCACAAGATAAATGAATTTATCAACTTGTACTAACACATCTTCAACAATTCCTCAAGGCACTTTTACAAATCTATCAACAAGTAAAAGAGTTACATAAGTTGGTTTTAACTCACCTAGATTGAGACTTTGAAAAACCGAATATAGAAGTAAATTCACACTAACTCCAAGATCAAGTAAAGCTTTTTCAATTTTATGTTCGCCAATAAAGCATGAAATGGAAACTTACCTTTCTCTTGAAAACTGAGAGCATATGTGAACTCTGCAAGAGTATCTTTCAAATCTGCTATAGTTTGAGCATTTTGAGTGTTGATTATCTCTTGTTTTTCAATGAATGCATGCAATGTTTCCTCAAGATTTCTTCTAGGAGGGGGAGTATAAGGAGGTACAAATCCATGAGAATTTTGAAATCTATGGTGTGCATAAAATGGTGGTTATGAAGTTTGTGCATTATTGTTACCACTCTTCCAACTGAAATTTGGATGATTTCTCCAACCAGGGTTATATGTTTGTGAGTATGGATTCTGATTTGGCCTTTAGAAACTAGTTAAAGCATTGACTTGTTCATGGGAACATTCCTTGAAAGAAGGCAAAGTTGAACAATCATTGGTTGAGTGTTCATTAGATGTATGAGGTTGAGTTTTACCTGGTGCCTCACGAGTACCTGTAGTGTCTTAATTTTGAGCACTTTCAGCTAACAAGTCTAGGTACTTCATTGCTTCATCGGGGTCTTTATCTTCAAAAGTTTCATTGCATATCAATTCCACCATTTACCTATCTTTAAGTGTTAACCCTTCATAAAAGTGTGAAACTAATCTTCATGTTTCAAAACCATGATGAGGACATGTATTAAACAAATCTTTATACCTATCCCAACACTGGTAAAATGTTTCTTCTGGCTTTTAAGTGAATGTGGTGATTTGTCTTTTGAAAGAGTTTGTTCTATGAGAAGAAAAAAACTTCTTTAAAAACTGTCGTTACATTTCATCCCAAGCGCAAATGAATCCCGACCTAAGATTTTGTAGCCATGTTTTAGCTTTATCTTTTAATGAAAAAGGAAAAAGCTTTAATCTGATGGTGTTCATGCTACAATTTAAGTTATTATAAGTGTTACAAACTTCTTCAAATTCTCTCAAATGCAAGTATGGATTTTCTAGTTCTAAGCCATGAAAAATAGGTAAAAGTTGAATAATGTCTGGCTTAAAATTGAAGTGAGATGCATCAGGAGGGAAAATTATACATGATGGTTGTTGCGATGTTGCGGTCGCACAAATTAATTACCCTAACTTCAAACACAACCCATAAGATAGTGTAGAGCAAGCAAGGGGTCGATCCCACGAGGAAGATTCAAGTCAGATTTTTATGCTAGATGATATGCAATTTGGGGGGGGGGGTTTGGATGTTATCTAGGCTAAAGCAAAAGAAAACAGAAAACTATTAAAATAACAAACCTTGGTTGCAAGCACACATCCACCTACAGAAATCAAAACTGATCATGGAAACGAAACATCAATTTATATTCTGAATATTTATCTCTTCTTAACATTGGTTAGTTAACGGATCCGCCGTATAACTAACCCTAACCATCAAACAACCACAGTGTCTGCACTAGTAATTTAATTCAATGGCAGCCTTAAGAACTAGATAAATTGATTAATTAAGAAAACATAACTGTTCGCAGTCTATGTTTGATTTGATTGAATGTTCTCCCTAAGATTAATAATGTAGATCCACCACAATTATTAAACTCAATTGCTTCATAAGTTCATATACCACAACTCCGGTTTTGATATCAAACTTAGCAATAGATTGTCTACAATAATAACTTAGAGTCCGCTCTAGCAATTAAAATAAACAATCATAGGAAAAATAAGTATAGGAGAACAAACATATTCATCATATAAACTGAAAAGAAAAGGTAAAATAAATCTCACAGTTCTTGAAATCCGAAGGTTTCCGTGTCCTTGCAACCAAGAAAAAGTGTTTAGCCTTGCATGTTTGTTGAACAACTAATCAAAAAGAAGGAAGAATGCATAATTTAGGGTTTCTTAGAGGAAGAGGGCGTTTTTCTCTTCTTGGCTGGCTACCCCCCTTCTCTTCTCTCATTCTTTTTATATCTTAGGAAACCCTAGGTCTCTATTTTACAAAATAGTCCTCCATTAAGTAGATTGTTTACATTTAAGTACTTCAATAACTATTTTCCTAAAAAAGAAGAAATAGCCTTGCATGAAATCTTCAAGCTTTGACTTAGAGGAGCTAAATTGCTGAAATAAAAACTTGGATATCGGTTTAGATGCTTCGAAATGTAATTTGAACTCGTTTCTTCACGAAACCTGTTTGCTGGCAGAATCCAAATGTCATCTTTGAAAAATCATATCACCATCATATAGCATCATTTTTGGCTGAAATTTTGAGCGTTTATAGACCTTTGAGTCATGAATCCAAAAAAATTGAGTTTGCATCAATTGGACTTCTGTAGCTCCAGATATTCAAGTTGGAATGGCCGAAGGTCAAACACTGACAAATTACGAGATTTGACTTTGAAGGCTACGATTTCCATGCTCTTCCTTATTTTATTGTCTTGCCTTAGATGTCCAGAAAGGTATGGATGTTAGCTTTTTAATTCCACTGGAATCACGCTCTGAACAAAACATCGACTGAAGGTCAAATCTGCCAATTATCTTCAATTAACTCCTTTTTTCATCTTTCATCCAAAAGTGCCTTCAAAACATAAAACAAAGAATATCAAGGCATTTTATATATAAAACATAGGCAAAAAACTAGTCAAATGTGGCTGAAACTATCGAATAATATGGTTGCATCAATGATGCACTTGTTCTTATAGGATTCATGTGGTCTCTCAATGTTCTAACTCGATTATTCTCATTATGAAGCGACTGATTATCCTCTTCGGCCATGTTTTTTGAAAATGATGAGGATTTCCTAGAAAGTCTACCACTTAATGTACGTGACCAAACTCTCATGCACATGTAGGAAGAGAATAAAAGGAAGAAGAAAACAAAAGAAAAAGAAACAAAAGTTAAATACAAGAAAAGTGAAAAGAGAAAATAAAATAAATATTATAATTTATATAGGAATTTACCTCCACGGCAACGGCGCCAAAAACCGGAGTCGAACCACATAAAGGTCACCTATATAAAATTACAAATAATAAATGGAAAGGAGTTGAAGAGAACTTTTGAGATGAGATAATAATATAAGGATTAAACAAAGATAAAACAATTGTCAAGGTTAGAGGATCCACTAATGATATTTCAAATAAGTATAATATAAAATTCTTTTATTACTTAACTGGAAACCACATACAAAGGAAGTTCCAATCAAATTATAAATTATTAACATAATTATATTTATTATCTTATTTGAATAATGTCAATACTTGTAAATATGGTCAGGTATTCATGGTGATAACTTATGTTAACAACAAATCAAGTTCCTTTCATAGCACAAGTGTCGGTTATACCATACAGTAGGCTATGAAAGTGTCAAGTATTTGTTGTACCAAGGGTTGTATAATACAAATCTAGATTAACCATTTAACAAGTAAGGTATTAAGAATGAGTAAGATAACAAATACAAAACATGTTAGTATCAAACATTAAAGTCCATCTTGAGTTTATATTATACTTATTCTTACACCATTAGTGTACCCTTTTCACCTTGACAAAATTAACTTAGCTAAATATTATGAAGAAGAAAAACATAAATAAACAATATAAGAACATAAATATGATATAAGTTAACTAAGTATAGTAAAGGAAATGAAAAGCATAAACAAGAGATTAATATAACATAAAATAAAAATTAAAGATTACAAAATACAAAGAGAGAGAGTGATATTGATCTGAACACCAAGATGTCTAAATGTATGACAAATGCCTCCTTTTATAGGCTAAAATTTGGAACTAATGATTTGATGACTAATTATTGAGTGGGTGGCCACCTCTTGACTTGGTGACAACCATTATCTTCTTGTCTGAACAAAACGTCATTGCTAATATCATAATTTGAACAAATAGTCTTCATAAAAGTTCTGAGCATTTATCTTAGCTTTCCAACAAAACAAGAATGAGCTCATTTGGATTCTAGAACTTGAGATATAGGTTGAACACTGAACAGTGTCTGGGCTGCTGAACAGATTCCAACTTCTCTTTTGTTATTACAATTTGAACTTGACAACGGCTATTTTGAATCTTGGACTCCTCATGAAAGTTTTAGGCCTATTTCTTAGCTTTCCATCCACATAAACCAGACCTAAATTCAAGTTCTACAGCTCCAGTTATGATCTAATAACCGAATGGTATTCCAGTTTGAATTGAACCAACATCTCTTCTTTAAGCTTAGCCCTCTCTTTCTCTTCTCAATTTCAAGAGTTAAACAAATCAATCAATCCTTTGAATTGTGAAAGATGTCTGCATTTGAAATGATTATTTACCATAAATTAAATATATCTTATATTATCGTACTTGCTATTATAAAATAAGCTTAAGTTAGGGAATTTAATGATACTTTAAGTGCAATATTATGATATAAAACCTTGATAAAAATGCACTTTTAAGTTCTAATCTATGTCTTTATTATTTTTCCTTTAGTGGCCTTCGTTGCTACAATGATGACAATTTCTCTTTGTCATTCTTGACGCCCCATGTAGGCTTCTATGCTTTGAATGCAAGACTAAGTCAACGCTTAACTCATGATTCATGAAAAAATCTTATTATCCCAATTTCTTAAAATAGCTAATGATTCTTAACATATAGGTGTTCGCTAAGAAAGTCTTGGTCATTTTACAGCGGAACAATTTCTTAGAGGTTTTATACTTCTCAGTCTTACTAGCCATGTCAAACAACTATTTGAAATACATAATTATTATATTGGCATCCATATTCTCATGTTATGTTTGAAGTTCAAGTAACATGCTATCTAACATCACACGCACATGTAGCTTATTCATCGTCATCAATATGAGAATGATATTTAGTCCTAACTTTATTATCATTGTCCTTATTAAGAACAAGAGGGATTGAATTTTCAAGAACATATTCTTTTTTTCTTGTTTGAGAACAATTCTCATATTTTGGTATCAGTCCAAAACGTTTGGTTTGGTTAATTTATTAGCATTAAGTATGCTATATAGAGATATATTTATTTTACTCATGGTAATTTATCAACCTATTAATATAAAGATAACGAGTATCGGTTTCATGCATAAGTATTTATAACCAAATTTAAATAAGATCTTTAATAATAATTTGGTCTCCTATTATTTTCCTGTAATTTAATAGCCCTCATTATTAATTCAGGAATCTTGCTTAGATTTCCTAGTGGAATATGATTCCATATAATTTATATGATCATAAACAACTCAACAAATCAAAATAAATTAAATTAGGTAAATAACATAATTTATCAATTACATCCTTATGTGACTCATAGATCAATTAGGTGACAAATCTCTGTCTAAACATATCATATATGTTTTGCCTAACTACTGCTTCTAATCTTATATGATCATAAGTAACTCATCTAAATCATATAAGTTAATTAAGTAAGATCTAATTTTATAGCATTAAATATATTCAAATAAATAAAGAAATGGGTTCCTATATACTAGTTACATAAAAAGGCATCATCTAATAATTCCAACAACCAAGAGAATAATGATGGAAAGTAAAAAAAATAAAAATCATTAAGGTTTAAGGTTTTTTTGCACATCTATTGATAAGGTCCCAGTCAAGAGCTAATTTTTTTACAGCAAAATAACAAAGCTATTCTCTTAGGGTGAGAACGTACCCCAAGATAAATTTATGATAGAAATTATATATCCTCTCATTTCTTTCCAGCACTTGTTAATAAGCTTACTTCAACCAATATTTCGGATATACAGTCGAAATCTAAGGTTTCATTACAACGGTTACATTATTCAATTTACTACAAAATAGAATAGAATAGATACTAAATGGAAACTGAATAGAAACTGATGCCTAGCACTACTCTATAACTAGTTGACGTGGTGAAGACGTCACGCCTTTAGCTACTATAATCAAGCCTTCATGAATAAAGTTTGTCCTGGTCTTGCGCTTGCCTTTCACTGTTCTTCACTATACTTGGGATCCAGTTTTGTTGCTCTCTCAAATCTGCGTGGCTTATCATCTATTGTCATATTGTGCTAGACAAACCTGATTTGTTCATCAAATGAATCATGATTTCTTACCCTAACCAATCACACATGATTAACTTATCTAGGGTTGCTATATCCTCTACAAATGTGAAACATAGAAAATAGCTCCCTCGCACTGTGTGAAATGAATTTGAAGAAAGCAACCAAACATTGACTAAAAATTCAATAACATAGGAGAAAGCAAGGCAACCTGTCAAATAAAGGTTGCCAAACAACCAACAAAGCAAAGCCCTATCTCTAGAGACAGTAAGAAAGACCCTTGATAGAGCCCAAGCTGATAGAAAAACAACAAAGAGCAAAGCATTATCACAACACGAAACAAATAAAATAACAAATAATCAAACAAAGCCATTCACCATAATAATTGCCTAGAGGATGCCAATAACGTAGTAAAAAAACCAATGACAAAAAGGAAAGCTGCAAATGACAAATAAGAGGAAAGCCAAAGAAAAAGGCCATATACTTTCTAAACAAAAGACGCCAATCATTTCCAAATGTAGCATAGAAAATTATTTGGAAAAGACATCAACCCAATAACCCAAACCACAAATTTCCCAATCACTGCATGCAAATAAGTGACGGGAAAAACCAATGAACCAGGAATTGGAAAGCCAACCAAACAAAAAATGAAAATAACCCTCACCTGGCAACATCCCAATGAAACCAGAATTTGGGCAAGAGAGAAGAGGAAACAGAGAGTTAAACCAACTCATCCCATAACAAACCACATGTCTAATCCCATGAAACCAAAGCTTGATCACCTAGCAAGCATAACCCTCCCCAGCCACACCACAAGTGGGATGTGGATTTAAATGTACAATGATGGCCCACCCATTAACCAAATAAGGATGAGACCCATTAGATCGTCCCAATTTGTAAATTTTCTCAAACAAGCTGGCTAATCCCAACCCAACCCAACCCCACCAAAGAGCACCCCACCACACAGCCAAATCTACTCGCAGAAATAGGCTTTGGACACCCAGGCACCCTAAAGACTACACCAAACAGAACTGATTAAAGCCTCTCACCAAGCAACAACGTCAAAAAGCAAGCCCCAACAATTAATGCTATGAACAACAAGAATGAAGGAAGACCAACGAAAAGCACTGCTTGAATCTACAGTAGATTCACTCATATGTCATAGTGTTTTTCAAATGCCACTTAGTTTTTTTATTTAATTTAATTTAATTTTAATACAATACTGCTTGCCTATATAACCAAATTACTTCTTTCGCCCTGTGATTGAGTAGCAAATATTCCACCTATTTTGTGTTATTTACCACATCAATTGCTTTTTTGGTATTGTTGTTCTTATTCTTTTTTTTTTGTTTTGTTTTTAATTTTTATGTTTCAAGAATTAACACAAATTTTATTGTCCGAAGCTTCAATGTTCTTATAAATTGGTACAAAAATATTTTAAAAATATCAATTATCAATTGAAAATTAAAACTACTACATATTGTACATCTTTACTTTGTTTTTTATTACAAAACTCCTTGTTTCTGTAATCTTAACTTACTAACTTGGTGTTTGTTATTATAGCTTTAATGTGTTTTTATTTAAAAATATATTAAAATAATATTTTTTATTTTTAAATTTCATTTTAATGTTAACACATCATATAAATATTTAAATAAAAAATTTAAATAAAAAATTATGTTAAAAAAAACACTAACGTAAACAAATAGAGTTAAATAATTAATTATATCCATTTATAGCATAATGTCTATTGTCCTGTTATGGGTTGGAAGAAAAAATAAAAAATTTTGGTATGAGTGGAGAGTGTTAAATAATATTTATGTAGTCTTATTTAGTAAGGGTAGAATAGTACTTTCAATTTAAGCTATATATACTTTATTTGTATTTAGGTTAAGACTATGCACTCATAATATACAGATCATTCAGAATTCTAGCCTCCTTTTTATGTTTCATCTTAATTATTTTAACATGGTATCAGAGCTGGTTTTATGGAACACAAGTTCATGGATCCAACTATTTTTGGAGTGAGATTTTGTCTTCCGCTTCTGCAAAAAAAAAAATGGTATTTCATCAGTTTCTGCAATTATTTTAGTATTTCGTCTTCCCTTCAGCTTTTGAAATTTGGTATTTGCGTTCAGTTTCTGCAAATTTGTTTTGTGTTTTGGAGTAATCGTATAATTTTGAGAAGATATTTGTTTAGTTTTTGCAATCTCTGTTCAGTTTCTGTAATTTGGTATTTTGTTTTCCGTTGCTTTTACATTCTGGTTCTCTGTGATTGTTGATTATGGCTACTGAAAGAGATGATTTGCTTCAGTTTGTGAGTGTGAGGTTAGATGGGAAGAACTATTCATATTGGAGCTATGTAATGAGAAATTTTCTTAAGGGTAAGAAGATGTGGGGGTATGTTAGTGGAGCTTATATGATACCTAAGAATATTGAGGAGGGGGATGATGTTTTGATAGATACATGGGAAGCAAATAATGCAAAGATCATTACTTGGATCAACAATTCTGTTGAGTATTCGATAGGTACGCAGTTGGCGAAGTATGAGACAGTAAAAGAGGTTTGGGATCATCTGCAAAGGTTATTCACGTAATCAAATTTTACAAAATAGTATCAATTAGAGAATGACATATGAGCTCTTCATCAGAAGAATATAAGTATTCAAGAGTTTTATTATGTTATGATTGATCTTTGGGATCAATTGGCTCTTACAGAATCGGCAGAATTAAAGGCATGTGGTGCCTATATTGAGCGTAGAGAGCAGTAACAATTGGTACAGTTTTTAACAGCACTTCGCAGTGACTTCGAAGAACTTAGAGGTTCAATTCTGTATCGATCTCCACTGTCTTCTGTTGCCAGTGAGTTATCGGCTGAAGAAATACGTCTTCAGTCTTATTCTGAAAAGGGAATTCTTTCTGCTTCAAATCCTTCGATACTAGCAGTATCTTCTAAGCCATTCTCTAATCATCAGAACAAGTCCTACACAAGAGTTGGCTTCGATGAGTGCAGTTTCTGTAAGCAGAAAGGTCATTAGAAGGTTCAGTGTCCTAAGTTGAGACATCAAAATCAAGCTTAGAAGTCTGGCAGCTAGTCACAATCTAATGCTCATAGACCACCTCGAGGTTATAAATCACCACACCACAATACTGCAACAATAGCTTCCCTAGGCTCTATTACCGATCCTAATACTTTGGCTGAGCAATTTCAGAAGTTTCTCTCATTGCAGCCACAAGCAATGTCCGCTTCTTCCATAGGTCAGTTGCCTCGTAGTTCCTCAGGTATGTCACACTCTGAATGGGTCTTGGATTCTAGTGCTTCCTATCATATGTCTCCAGATTCTTCATCTTTTACCTTTGTGTCCCATTTGTCCTTCATTCCTGTTATGACTGCTGATGGCACTCCTATGCCCTTAACAGGTGTTGGTTTTGTTGTCACACCTCACTTATGTCTCCCTAATGTTTATCTTATTCCAAAACTCAAATTGAATCTCGCATTTGTTGGTCAAATATGTGATTCTGGTGATTATTTAGTTATGTTTTCTGGTTCTTTTTGTTGTTTACAGGATCTACAGTCTCAGAAGCTGATTGGGGCAAGCCGTAGCGAGAATGGACTATATATTTTGGATAAGTTAAAAGTGTCAGTTGCTGCTGCTACTGCCGCTGCTACTACTACTGTTGATTTGTCTTCATTTCGTTTGAGTCTTTCATCTTCTAGTTTTTATTTATGGCATTCCTGTCTAGGTCATGTTTCGTTTTCTCGTTTGAGATTTTTGGCATCCACAAGAGCTTTAAGAAATTTGAAAACTTGTGACATTTCTGATTGTAGTGGATGTAAACTAATAAAATTTTCTACTTTACCTTTTAATCGAAGTATTTCTGTTTCTTCTTCACCATTTGATTTGATTCATTCTGATGTATGGGGACCTTTCTCCTATTACCACAAAAGGAGGGTCTCGATATTATGTCTCTTTTATTGATGATCATACTCGTTATTGTTGGGTTTATTTAATGAAACATCGTTCTGAATTCTTTGAGATATATGTAACTTTTTGAGCTCTTATCAAAACTCAACATTCTGTTGTGATCAAATGCTTTAGGTGTGATTTGGGTGGGGAATACACCTCTAATAAATTTTGCCAATTACTTGCCTTAGATGGAACCATCCACCAAACTTCATGTACAGATACTCCTGAGCAAAATGGTGTTGCTGAAAGAAAACATAGGCACATTGTCGAAACTGCTCGTTCTCTCTTGTTGTCTACTTTTGTTTCTAGTGAGTTTTGGGGAGAAGCTGTTCTTACTGCTGTAAGTTTGATTAATACGATTCCATCTTCTCATAGTTCGGGTCTATCTCCTTTTGAAAAGTTATATGGGTATGTCCCTGATTATTCATCATTTAGAGTCTTTGGTTATACTTGTTTCGTTCTTCATCCTCATGTAGAACGTAGTAAGCTATCCTCTCGATCCGCTATTTGTGTCTTTTTGGGTTATGGTGAAGATAAAAAGGGGTATCGTTGTTTTGATCCAATAACTCAGAAACGTTATGTGTCTCGTCATGTTATCTTCCTTGAGCATATACTTTTCTTTTCTATTTCATCCACTACTCATAGCCTGACTAAAACTGATTTTATTCATATAGATCCCTTTTCTGAGGATTCTGGTAATGATACCTCTCTCCATGTTTGATCAATTTGTACTCATAACTCTGCAGGTACTGGTACTTTACTCTCTGGCATACCTGAAGCTCCATTCTCATTTACAGCCCCTCAAGCTTCATCTGAGATTGTGGATCCACCTCCACGTCAGTCCATCCATATTCATAAGTCCACAAAACTACCAGATTTTGCTTATTCTTGTTATTCTTCATCATTTATTTCATTTTTAGCTTCTATTCATTGTCTCTTTGAGCCCTTTTTCTATAAAGAGGCAATTCTTGATCCGCTTTGGCAGCAAGCAATGGACGAGGAACTTTCTGCTTTGCATAAGACAGATACTTGGGATCTGGTTCCTCTACCTCCTAGTAAGAGTGTTATTGGTTGTTGTTGGGTGTATAAGATCAAGACTAATTCTGATGGGTCTATTGAGCGATATAAAGCTAGGCTGGTTGCAAAATGATACTCTTAATAGTATGGTATGAAATATGAGGAGACATTTGCCCCAGTTGCAAAAATGACTACTATTCGTACTCTTATTGTCGTAGCTTTGATTCATCAGTGGCATATTTCTTAACTTGATGTTAAAAATGCCTTCTTGAATGGAGATCTTCAAGAAGAAGTTTATATGGCACTCCCTTCTGGTATTTCACATGACTCTGGATATATTTGTAAGCTTAAGAAATTATTATATGGTCTCAAACAAGCACCCCGTACTTGGTTTGAGAAATTCTCTATTGTGATCTCGTCTATTAGCTTTATTTCTAGCAATCATGATTCCGCTCTTTTTATTAAGTGCACTGATGCAGGTCGTATCATTCTGTCTTTATATGTTGATGACATGATTATTACTGGTGATGACATTGATGGTATTTCAGTCTTGAAAACAGAGTTGGCTAGACGATTTGAAATGAAGGATTTGGGTTATCTTCGATATTTCCTGTGTATTGAGGTAGCATACTCACTTAGAGGTTACCTTTTTTCTCAGTCGAAATATGTTGCAGATATTCTTGAGCGGGCTAAACTTACTGATAACAAGACTGTAGATACTCCTATTGAGGTCAACACGAGGTATTCTTCTTCTGATGATTTACCTTTGATAAATCCTACTTTATACCGCACTATCGTTGAGAGTTTGGTATATCTCACCATTACTCGTCCAGATATTGCATATGTTTTTCATGTTGTTAGTTAGTTTGTTACTTCTCCTACTACTGTTCACTGGGCAGCTGTTCTTCGTATTTTTCGATATCTTCGGGGTACAGTTTTTCAGAGTCTTTTACTTTTATCTACCTCTTCATTGAAGTTGCGTGCATACTCTGATGCTGATCATGGTAGTGATCCCACAGATCGCAAGTCTGTTACCGGGTTCTGTATCTTTTTAGGTGATTCTCTTATTTCTTGGAAGAGCAAGAAACAATCTATTGTTTTTCAATCATCCATCGAAGCAGAATATCATGTCATGACATCTACTACCAAAGAGATTGTTTGGTTATGTTGTTTATTTGCTGATATGAGATTTTCCTTTTCTCATCCTACTCCTATGTATTGTGACAACTAGAGTTCTATTCAGATTACTCACAACTCAGTTTTTCATGAGCAAACTAAGCACATTGAGATCGATTGTCATCTTGCTCGTCATCATCTCAAGCATGGCACCATTGCTTTGCCTTTTGTTCCTTCTTCCTTGCATATTGCAAATTTCTTTACCAAGACACATTTCAACTCTCGTTTTCATTTTCTGATTGGCAAACTCTCGATGCTTGTAGCTGCTGCTTCGTGAGTTTGAGGGGAGATGTTAAATAATATTTATGCAATCTTATTTAGTAAGGGTAGAATAATACTTTCAGTTTAACCTATATATATTTTATTTATATTTAGGTTAAGACTACACAATCATAATATATAGATCATTCAGAATTCTAGTTTTCTTTTTGTGTTTCATCTTAATTATTTTAACATAGAGAAACTACTAGATGTCTTTTCAAAAGTTTAATAACAACTTTCTAAAAAAAAAATGGTAGAAGAAGAAACGAATGAGAACATTGAACTGTTTTTTGAAAATTAAATAAATAAAAAATTATTCCAATGGATGATTATTACCAGAACTGACATACATCTAAAAGTATCCATGTTTTCTCTTTATTTTTTTTATTGTTTTCAATATTAGTAATATCACTGTAAAAATCTTAGATACTTGATGGTTAAAATACATGTTTCCATTTTTTATTGGCTGGACGAAAATATTCTTGGAATTTATTATAACATCTAAAACAATCTAAGTTATAAATTTGATACGAAAATATTTTTTAAGAATTAGCTTTATTGTTAAAGGGTGTGATTCATTCTTAAATATAAGATAAGAATCTAAGTTATAAATTTGATATGAAAAATAATTTTTTTTATAAATTTAAAAATATAGCTCATTTTTTATTGGATGAAATTTTTTATTTAATTTCAATATATTAAAACTAGCTTGGACATATCATAATAATATTAATGAAAAAATTAAGATACATATAAAATTGAAATACATTGTTTTTCAAGTAAATCAAACTATGTCTTAATCTACTTTAATTCTTTGCAAAAAATAACAATAGGCAATTTGAGCAAAAGTAAAGAAAGATCCATCTTTAAGAAAAAACCATCTTTAGATTTTATGAATTAAAGAGTAAGGGTTGGTTCATAGTGTAGTTACGGTTACTTTTTAAAATGTTGTTTTTTTAAAAGCATTAAAATGATATATTTTTTATTTTTTATAATTATTTTTAATGTCAACGCATCAAAATAATTTAAAAATACCAAAAAATATTAATTTGAAGTAAAAAAATTTAAAATTTTTTCAAAAAAACTTTTAAAAATAAAAATAAATAGGGCCTAAGTAAAGGGGAAAATTTTTTGTGAGGCCACTAATTTAATTTTTTTATTAAATATTTGTTTTTATTTTCTAATTTTTTGAATTCAAATATTAGTACATTATACTAATATGGCGGGATGTGCTAAAAATTGATTAAGAATAAAATTAATTAAAAATAATAAGATTTATGGATTATACTTATCAATAAAAGTGGGAAAAAAAATTATTTATTACCGTAACTGGTAAGTTGACATCAAAACAAAAATAGAAGAAAAAAGCTAAAAAGAAAAAAAAAAGAAAGGAAAGAGAAAAAGGGAAACAAAAGATATACGTGTCCACCACTTGGCAAATAAAGACAGCAAGTAAACGAATTTACCATACAGTCGAGAGTAGGAAAACCACTATCAATATAACAAACAAAACAACTCGGTTTCAAGGCCAGTTAGCTCTTGTCTGTCCCTTTGGTAGAAAACTAAAAACCGTTTCTTCTCTCTCACACATACACTTTGCTCTCCCACGAAGAAAAATCGATTCCTTC
>Ga0325410_1002929_pt1 | contig 19193 bp, 18 predicted proteins | sample PopdelMetagenome_16_FD_206182 | JGI IMG/M metagenome (GOLD analysis project Ga0325410, IMG submission 206182) | Populus deltoides microbial communities from Bellville, Georgia, United States - Xylem-PdIQD-R3 | ecosystem: Host-associated > Plants > Phyllosphere > Stem > Wood/Secondary xylem... | reverse complement strand
GGTTGTGATTATCATGTGACTTCTTAAAGTCTTTCCTTTAGAGGCCAAGTAGTTTTACTTGGAGACCAAGACCAGGCATCCTTTCTACTAGGATCTAGGGTTTTAGCCAGTATAAATAGGCTGCTAGGTTATTCTAAAAGTAGTTTTTAGTTATTTTTATCCAACTATTCAGGTTTTAGAGGTTTCTTATGAACCTTAAATCCTAATTATCTTGTTCCAACTTCAATTTATCCTAATTTTAACCATTATTCTGCTGTAATTTCTGTTTTCTATGTTTCCCTCTTCCCACAGTGTGTCATTACAGAGGAATTTCCTATCACATTTTTTGAAGATTGACAGTATCAGTTTATAATTTATTTGTCAAAATTACTATATCTATCATACATATTATGCCACCCTATTACTGCCCTTCAAATTATCGTATAAGTTGTTTGTTTTATTTTATTATGAAGTTCAAATTATTTTATATGTGAAAAAATTAGATACTAAAACCTTTTGAGATTATCAGATATTTGGCACGTGAGCTTTTCAATTTTTTCTATTTGAGTGCCCATTATTTTTACCTTTTGAATTTGTGAACTCTCAATTTTTTCAAATCAATGCTCCAATTAGGTTCCGTCAAATATATGATGTGGTTAAATTGACATGTGGCATGCTGACATTTACATCAATATTGCATGGACAATTCTCTTTATCTCTAATTGAGGGTTTGTGCTTTCAGAAAATTATCAATCGAGTGCATTTGTTAGAATTAATTAGCCAACTGTTTATGTGTCCTGTCAACTGTTCAATTGACATCATTATGTGGATCACAATCAACTAGGTGAGTGACTCATAGTATTTGAATAATATATATGAATGGGTGAAGGTATTCCAATTGATGTGCACAAATATTTGAGATTCACTCTCTTTTTATTGATATCATAATATTATTCCCCAAATGTGTTTCATGTCATGGAGCTCTCCCTAATAAGTGGCTTGTGTTGTTTGGTTAGTATTTTTTTGAATTCAGTGGAGATGTTCTAATTGATTTGAATATATAATACATGCTCACAATTCATTCTGTCCAAATTGGAGTGTTTTTATGCTGTTGTAGAAATAACTATAAGTCCAAAACAATTAAATTCCTAGGGAAAAATCTCAAGCTAGAGAGGTAGCAGTGCTTGTGGTGTAGAACCACCCATAAGATCACAAAACAGAGAACCAATTATCTAGAAGAAAACTCAATTTTTAATTCTGATATCAATATTCAACGTATAAATTCAATGCTTCCTAGATTCCATATTCATTTGTAAATGGATGCATCTATTTATTAGTTATAAGCTATAGCCATATCCATCTGAGTGTGAAATTAAATTCACATGCACATTCTATTCACAGTTGCTAGTTTTTGACTTCTGTTTGTACTGATTGTCTAGCTGCTTAGCCTGAGAAATTTTTGTATTGAGTTTTGTATTCCGATGTTTCATCAGTACAATTTTCTTTCAGTGCAAACGTGAAGGCTTTATCCAAATGATAAAAGACGAAGAAGGTGAAGGATGTAATATTAATGGATCCTTGGAAGTTAACAGAGTTGCTGGGAGTTTTCATTTTGCTCCTTGGAAAAGCTTCCATCAATCAAATTTTCTGATACATGATTTGCTGGATTTGCAAAAGGATAGTTATAATGTAAGACATGTCTTGGTACCAACGTATAGTAAAGATAAAATTAGGGTTCTCAATCCTTAAAATTACATACGAAACTGTAGAAAAACTTGAGAAAATTATCTGGTATTTTTATTGAAATTTGAATAATAGTTTTGATCCCCATAAAATAAACCAGACATCCCTATTTATATTAATATTAAATTCCATTATAGATAAGGATTTCTAATTAAAACTTACCTAATTAATAAAATCCATTTAGCATTAGAATTCCTAAATAGTAAAATGCTAATTAAATTAAAAGTTCTAAACTAAGTAGGAAATAAATAATTAAAATCCAAAATTAACTAGAAAATAATAAAAACAGGAAAATAGTAACTTCATGCTTTAATCTTTATAAACTCTTGGGATTTTGTTCTACGTCAGTTTCCCCCACTTTAGAAAAACTCATTCTCAACTTAAGTTCAATATCTAGAAAGTACTCGTAAAGATCAACAACAATGAAGGTTTTTTGATATGCCCATGCTATTCAGAAGATCAATAACATAAGCATTATCATTGATCTTTTTTAGCACCTTGTATAGACCACACTTCTTCATCTTTAGTTTATTATAGGTGCCTATTGGAAATCTCTCCTTGTGTAAGAAAACCATGACCATGTCTCCTTCTTGAAACAATTTAACTCGTCTATGCTTGATTGATGCGTGCTTATTTTTGTCAGCTGTTTCTTATAGTTTTCTCTTGACCTTTTGATGCACAACTTGCACCTCTTCGGCCAAATTCCTTGCTGACTTGCTAAATCTAGTAGCTTTAGGCAATGAATGTAGATCGAGTTCATGATTTGGAGGCTTCATGTACACAATCTCAAATGGTTTCTTGCTAGTAGCACTATGCTTGGAATTGTTGTAAGCAAATTATGCCTGAGCCAATGCAATACTCCACTGTTTAGGCTTGTCTCCACAAATGCTACGAATCAAATTGCCTAAAGTTCTATTTAGAGACTATTTGACCATCAGTTTGTGGATGAACAATACTACTAAACTTCAAAGAGGAATTAAACATCTTTGATAAAGTTAGCCAAAAGTGACCAAGGAGCCTGGTATCTCTATCATATGTAATGGATTTTGGAACACCATGCAACCTCATTATCTTCTTGAAAAATAGCCTAGCCATACTAATCGCATTCGTAGTTTTCTTACAAGTAATAAAGTGTGTTATCTTTGAATATCTATCCACAACAACAAAAACATAATTCATTCCTCGCCGAGTTTGTGAAAGGCTTAACCCAAAATCCATGGAAATATCTTCTTAGATATGTTTATGTAAAGGTAGAGACATGTATAAACCAGTGTTTTGTGATTGCCCCTTAGCTGCTTGACAAGTAAAACAACGTCGGACAAATTTGTTTGCATCACACTTGAGCTGAGGCCAATAATACTTATTCTCCAAAGTTGATACTATTTTATTTCTTCCTCCATGATACTTTAATCTGCCACCATGCCAGTTTCAAATCAATTTCTCGCACAGGAATGTGCGAGAGATACACAATCGATTACCTTTCATTAAGTAATCATCATGTATACCGAAATCTTCATTAACTCGACCATTAGAACACTTCTCCCATATCTTCTAAAATTAACATCTTCAGTGTATAGCTCTTTCAGACATTCAAAACCTAAAATCTCGCTATGAAAAGTGATTAGTAGGGCAACTCGCCTACTTAATGCGTTGGCCACTTTGTTCTTAACTCCGAATTTGTGCTTCAGACCGAAACTGAACTTTTGAAGGAATGTAATCCATCTGGCCATCATATCTGCACTGATTTTCTTCTGACTAATCAGAGATTTTAAAGCTTCATGATCTTAATATAAGATAAAATCTCTATTAATCAAATAATGCTCCTAAATTTTCAAAGCCCTTACCACAACATAGAGTTCTTTATCATAGATAGTTAGTTCATTTCAAGTGAGCTTCATTCAACTTATCACTAAAAAAGGCTATAGGACGTTTCTCCTAGGGAAAAAAATCCTTTAATACCCACTCCGCAAGCATCACATTCAACTTCAAACAACTTGTCAAAATTGGGTAAAGCACGCACTGGAGCATTGCATAACTTTTCTTTTATTAAGGCAAAACTCTATTCTTCTTCCTCACCCCACTTAAACTTTTCCTTCTTCAAACATTCGGTGATTAGTGCCACAATACTACTGAAATATCGAATAATTCTCATATAAAAAATAGCCAAGCTATGAAAATTCCGCACATCACTAAATGTCTTGGGTGCGGGCTAATCATGAATTGCCTTTTCTCCTTGTCAACTTCAACTCTAGCAGCTCCTACTACAAAACCCAAGGATAACAACTTGCTGGTCATGAAGCTACACTTCTTCATATTTAAATACTACTTGTTTTTTAGCAACACCTTGAGAACACTCCTTAAGTGCTCAATATGATCTGTTTCATTATGACTGAATACAAGGATATCATTAAAATAAACCACAACAAATTTATTTATGAAAGGTTGCAAAACCTGATTCATCAATTTCATGAATGTGCTTGGTGCATTCATTAACCCAAATGACATGACTAACTACTCATACAACTCATCTCTTGTCTTGAAAGTCGTTTTCCACTTACCCCTTGGTTGTATCTGAATATGATGGTACTCACTTCTCAAGTCAATTTTTGAAAAGATTGTTGCACCAAACAACTGATCTAGCATGTCATCTAATCATGGAATTGGAAACCTATATCCCACAATGATTTCATTGACGGCACGACTATCAATACACATGCGCTAACTACCATCCTTCTTTGGTATTTGTAAAGCAGAAACAAAACATGGGCTTAAGCTCTCTTGAATCATCCTTTTCTTAAGCAATTCTTCTATTTTCTCCCTCAAGTTCTCCCTCTTTTTTGGTCTCATTTGGTAATGAGTTAAATTCGAAAGACTATCCCCTATTATCAAGTCAAACTGGTGTTGAATATCATGAATAGGAGGTAACTTATCCAGTTGTTCATCTGGAATAACTTTCTAAAACTCTTGCAATAGAGGCTTAATAGCTTAAGGAATCTTAACTGCCTTGTCAGCTTCTTCGGACAACAATAAGGACTTCACAATTAAAACATGTATTTTCTTCATCTTCTTTAAATCTGTTTCAATTTTTAACCAAGATGGGGTAATAGTAAGGAATGCATTTTCTCCAGCCTTTTGGGTTTTTTGTTTGGAATTCCTCTTCAAAGGCATCAAAATATGTCAACTATATCATGATAAACTTTATCCTTATACTTGCTTATGGAAAAAAAAAATAACGTTACATCTTTTCATTACTGTTATTTTTGTTACCTTTCTAATCCAACATATATTGTAAGGTTCATAATGTTTCTCAATATTCAAACCTGATTTAACAGTGGTTGCCCTACCATTAATATTCTCACAGCTACCTCTATTGATAATAAGGTCATAAAGCTATTTGTTATGCACCTGGCATGAAAAAGCTTGTGTTGTTGTGTCTCATCATCAGCTTTAGTGTGAGAAGTAATCGTCTCACAACATAAGCCTGACCATCATCATCATCATCTTCATATTCACCCTTACCATTAGGTTCATAACACTACTCCGAACACAATTTTGTACCTTCTCTATATTCTTCATCCTCATGTTCAACAACATTCACAGGTTTGGATCCTTGCCCTTCCTGATTGCATCTATAACACTTTATTGGAGGCAAATTGATATAAGGATTATCTCTTTTCTGCTTTTCTCTATTAGGAATTGCTCGGGTCTATTTTTATCATAGCTAGAGCCGTATAGCTTGCTTGGATTGACTGTTTGTCTGTGGCAGATTACCTTTCTCCGTAGGTGTAAGTCGAGGCTTTATGGTAAGAACCCTCCTTGGATAATCAAATCTTGTATTGGTTCTATTCTACATTAACATTTCTGCTTGTAAAGCCATATTTTGTCCCTTGATAACATTTACTAGCATCTGAAGCCCAATTCTCTCTAATAGCAAGTTTTAGTCACTTTACATGCCTAGCAACTTGTTGCTCATCAGTTTCATGCAGATTATTTCATTTAGTTAGGTGTAAAAATTACGCTGTATATTCATGCATGGTTCGAGAATCTTAGGAACACCTTTGATACTTATGGAATAGAAGTTGATCATAATCAAGGGGGGAAAATCTGCCTCTTAACAACTGCCTCATCCGTTCCCAAGTCTCAATAGGTATTCTACCTTCGCACCTCCTAGTTTTCAATAGCCAACCCCACTAGACTAAGGCCCCATGCTTCAATATAAACCCTATAATTTTTACCATCCTTGAATCTGAAATTCCTGTATGCTTATAAAATAGATCACATTCAGCTAACCAATTAAGGAACTCCTCTGCTCCTATATCATCACCAAAAGAAGAAATCTCAACCTTTATACAGTAATCTTGATTATACCTATTATTTCCAGCAATATCACCTCGATCTTCTTCATTAGATGAGCACTCATTGTCATGCTGACAACGAGAATTTGCACGAACCGGTTCAGGGACAGGCTGACCGCGAGCATCATCCCCGTCATGTTTCTCTTCTTCCTTGGTTCATATTTGTGCGTAACCCCAGTGCCTTAAACCTGGTTGTAAGGTCATCAACTCTGTTATTGATGTCACCAAGGCCAGTTTGAATTCACCTCTTTAAAGCCACTATTGCTACTGAATAGCGATTTAGTTGATCCCAAATAGCTTGCATCCCCTAATCATTGTCATTGAGATGGTTGCCACCAAATGCTCCACAATTCTCTTCACAATTTTCCATCGAATCGAATGTTGACATGTTCTGATACCACCTGATGCAGCGTATAACGAAGATAAAACCAGGGTTCTAAAACCTTAAAGTTACAGACCAAACTATGGAGAATTCTAGAGAAAATTATCTGGTATTTTTATTGACATTTGAATAGTAGTCTTGATCCTCATAAAATAAATTAGACATTCCTGTTTATATTAGTACTAAAATCCTTTATAGAAAATGATTCCTAATTAAAATTTACCTAATTGATAGAATCCAATTAGCATTAGGATTTCTAAATAGTAAAATACTAATTAAATTAAAAGTTCTAAACTAATTAGAAAACAAATAATTAAAATCCAAAATTAACTAGGAAAATAATTAAAATAGGAAAATAGTAATTTTATGCTTTAATATGGTCTATAAACTCATGGGGTAATTACTCTATATCACTAAAATACTTCAGTTATGATTTACTTTTTTTTTTCTCGTGGAATTTTGTAAAATAACCTTTCTCCTACACTTTTTTTCCTTGTATGAAATTTCAATTAGGTAATGTCACTGTCATGTAACTTTTCTCCTTTAATTTTTTATTTAGATGAAATCTCATTATGTTAAATTCATTTTAAACATTTTGGACCATGATACAGATAAGTCATAGGATCAATAGACTGGCTTTCGGTGACTACTTTCCAGGCGCGGTAAACCCCCTTGCTGGGTAATTTTCTCTTTCTTTTCTTGCACTGCTACACACACCTATAAAAGTTATTGCTCTTCCGGGCATATTTGTTTTATTAGTTGAAATGTTCTGTGTGTGTTTGAGTGACTGATAGCCTCACTTGTGTTGAAAATAGATACTTGTGATTTATCAATTGTCATGTTTAGATACTTGTGATTTATTTTTTGTCAAGTCAAGTTTCCTTTCTATTTTGGATGTTTCCTGTTTGTTAATTTCATCTTCCCACCCCTTCCCTCCCATTTTTTTTTGCCTTTTTGTCTTAATAGTTTTAATCTATTGCCTTGTTCAGGATACAATTGATGCATGACACACCAAATGGCGTGCAGCAGTTTTTCATTAAGGTTGGTATTGTTAATGCCAAGGCATTATTCTGACTCTACATGTTTACACTGAGTCTTGTCCAATGTTAAAAGAATCAATGTTTTTGATTGAGAATTCTATCCAAAGTTGTGCATTCCTCTAGTTTTATTGCTTAAATCCAAGAATGTAAAAAATATTGCACGAGAATTTTTCAGTTGTCTTCCGCCTTTTCTGGTTAATTCTGTTTTTTGGAACCTTGTACCCATTAATTGTGAAGATTTCTAGACATTTGCTGTCTTTTTTGTTCATAGGCTGTTAGCATATGAGAGCAATGCATTCTGACTGTTTATGGAAGATTACTGGATATATGTATAATATATATGTAACAGTTTTGAAGTTTGGATAACGTGAACAACCAGTTGTGCCTTTAACAATGTCATGTTAGCATCGTTATCTTACGTGTAGCTGGCAATGTTTCAATAGAATTACAGTTTTAACTTTGCAGGTGGTCCCTACAATATACACTGATATTCGAGGCCGCACTGTGCATTCGAATCAGGTATTGCTAAAAATCTAAAGATCACGAATATGTTCCTTTTGGCTTATTCCTGTCATCATGTGCATGGCTGTTTTGCAGTACTCTGCTACAGAGCATTTCAAGAAATCAGAATTGACACCCCTTGATTCTCTTCCTGGAGTTTACTTCTTCTATGACTTTTCTCCAATTAAGGTGGTTCCTTCATGCATATATATAATCTTGTTGAGCATCTATCTGGAGTCTTTCATTATTATATTGGTGCAGCAATTGTTGCTATTGAAAAGCTTCCATGTTGTTGACTGTTGTTATTTAAACCAATATCAAATGAAGTTATTTTGTTGGATTTTAGAAAGTTCTTTAGGAACTTGTCCGGTGAATAAATATAATAGAAGTGCTTGGGGGGAAAATGTGGTAAAAAAAATAAAAAACAGTGATCTACTTGTTTCAAATCTTTTGATCGGCAGTACACAAAATGGTGCTATAACAGGCAGTACACAAAACCATGATCGGCAGCCACTTGGTGTTGCTTATCATTTGCTATCTATTGAACTTTTTGCATTTTGCAGGTGATATTCAAAGAGGAGCACATTTCATTTTTCCACTTCATGACAAGTATTTGTGCTATAATCGGAGGTAGTTTCTCTGTCCTTTGCTCTCCACAACCCCCTTCCCTTGAAAGTTTACAATTTTTTATCAGAACATGCATGCATGTGCTGTTTAAACCTTATCTTGAAAATGTGCTCTTGTTATTCATCATTATAGTGTTTATTTTGGCAGCTTTGACGTGACTTATTATGGTGTTAATTGTTAGCTTTGAATTGTGATAGGGTAGCGCTGTTCTTGACTTGACCTTTCTGGCAACTCTGGAACATATTCAAACTTGTATAGATCTATTTAAATAAAGGTGAATCTTAGGAATATTCTGCATGGTAAATGCATTAGGCTTGCAATTTGTACCAATAGGCATAAGTAGTTACGCAACGGTTTTTTCCTTTGAAGGTGGCAACTCCACTAAAAATAAATAACAAGCGCAAAAGATTTACAGCGGTTTAGCAGTTGTCTGCACAAAAACTTCAGTAATTGAAATTAGCGATTGTCTACACAAAAACTCAGTAATCCAAATTATTACAATCACTGATAGATTTGCCCCTGAAAATCTCTCAACCACATCTCACTAGTAAGCCCAAAATCCAATTACACCCTGAGAAAGTTCTCACAACAAAAACTACTCAAATTATGGAGAAAAACAAAAATTCTACCAAAAAAACCGTCCAAGAAAATCTCTCAAATATGACTCAAAAGGCCACACGAAAATTACTTTTGAACTCATGATTCTATCGTCGGTTTATAGAAGGAGCACAAACCTACTTGTACAATACTCAAAAAGGAAATCCTACACTTAGTAAAACAAATGCTATTTTAAACAAAGATTTTTCTCGATAGGAAATCTTTAACCTATTAGGAATTTGATATATAGTTCCAAAAGAGGACTGGAAAATCAGGAGAGTTGAGTAACTTTTGAGCCACTCCCTTGCTTCTGTTTTTGAATCTAAATTACCTCTTGAAATTTCCGGATTATACCTATGGTCTCCAAACTCACGTACATTTTTCCCAGATAAAAGGTTATATGATGCTATAATGTTTGTAAGGTAACCATTTGTTGTACCTGATCATCATATAAATGCTTAACCACAAAAAAAATATGTTTCATATTAAGCATAAAAACTTACTGATATAAAACAAAGTGAAGTAGGAACCAAGCAACAAAAACCAAAGAGAACCTAATCCCTGGAACCTCAATTTAATTTACCAATCATGCATGTGTAGATCTCGTTGCAGTAGAAGACGACTTCTTCTAAATAGGAAGTAAGACCCCGTGAGCTGTTGGAAAAGCTACTAAATATGAAATAGAATTATGAAAGTAAGTAGAGAAAGTGACTTGAATAATTACATAAAATTGAAAAAAAAAAAAGTTGATCTTATATGTTCTTCAATGTCTTAACTGGTCCTGGTAAGAAGCGGAGAAACTAGCTTTTGAAATTGCTGCTTTTGCTTCCCTAACCTTACTAGGGAATTGATGCCAAAGTCACCCTTTGCGCCAGGGAAAACCATAAAGGGCTTTACTTTCGCTAAATTGTATTGTACATGGGATGTAAGAAATGATTAGTTTGTGCTTCTGCCAGAGAAGATGGTTTCAAGTTGGTGGATCCTGAGATTCCCATGCCGGGTTTCTCTTTAGGGTTTTGGTCCAAAGTGATAGCGCCTAGTTAGTTAAGATTAGGAAAGTCATGTTTAATGCTTAAATTAGGAAACAACATGTTCTATTGTCATGGTTAAAATAACGGGAAATTGCTATTTCCGAAGCAGAAATTCTCGACTAATTGCACATTTGTGAGCGTAATTTGTCCACTTAAATTAACAGGAAATTGCATAATTTGTTGGCTACATGGATATTTTTTGTCCATTCTGTTATGTTTTTGCTCTGTTTGTCCTCCTTTTTGATCTTATTTCAATCCAATCAATTTCGTTTACCAATGCTTCTAAGCATTCTTATCTCTGCTTTAGCTCAATTTGCAATACGAGCAAACACTGGTAACTTGATTTATAGTGTTTACAGGGTTTCTTTTACAATTGAAACACTCAAAATGCTTACAAATTAGGAACTGGAGAACTCTTATTACAACAATATTTTGTTATCACAGATTTAGTTTTAGGTTTGGAAATATTTTAGCGAACATGAAATTATATATGGTTTTGTCCATTGTTAACCCATTCACTTGGCTGCGGTTTTGTCCATTGTTAACCCATTCACTTGGCTGCCTTAGCTTCAGGTTCCAGATCCATTACAGCTGTACGTCATGATTTGGATCAACAAGATGCAAAACATAACGTGGAAGCTCACAAGTAATGAAATTGCAAGCATCTCCAAAAGGAAAATTATGCAAATCTATGGAAAATATACTTGCAAAATACTAAATATGAGAAGTGTATTTTTGCATGCATGTCAATCAAAACAACCTCAACAAGTACTCCTAAGCACACTAAAACCTGAAATACCAATTCAACTAAGCCTGTTGTAAAGTAGTTGTACAAGTCAAGGTATCATATCTACACCAGAAATTGTACCGTGAGCCTTACATACATCAGACTTGTAACGCTGGTTTAGCCTGCAATATGGCAGTACTGAAGTTTGACATGGAAAACCAGTAATACCTAGCAGTAAATTATTTCAATAACTTTTAACTTCTATTTCAGTATTTCTGTGGCGCCTGATTGACAATTAGTTTACTCTATTTGCCTTCTTGTGTAATATATTATTTAACCTTTTACAAGAATGATAATATGATATCATTGGATCTTATATTCTTCCTGCATAAGCATCTCTCTTTCTTCTATTTTATTTGAAATGATTAATATAGTGTTAACCCCTGTAGGTATTTTCACAATTGCGGGAATTATCGATTCCTTCATATATTATGGTCAAAGAGCAATCACGAAGAAAGTGGGAATTGGCAAATTCGGCTGATGTTGTCAGTGGCTATCTGTAACATTTTCAGGTTTTTTCTTTGTTTTAGATTTGTAATATATCTGCCAATCTGGTTATTCACTCAAAAGTTGTCCTCTTGAGTCAAGGGAAGTTCTTTTTTTCTTTTTTTTTGCCTTCACAAACCTGATATTTTAGGCTGTAAATGTTACACAATATGCATGCTAAGCCCAGAGCTGAAGGCAAAGAGCACACATTCATCTGCAGCTTAATTGATTGATGCTTGCTACACATGTTTTAGATAGCTTGTACGACGTGAACAATGGATAGCTGAGACTTTCTTTTTTGTAGAATATCATAAAGTTCTCCCTCTCTCTCTCTCTCTCGCTCTGAAGTGTTGCCGGCTAGTTTCATTCGGATTGCCAGAGGGGAGAGCTAAATTTGGAGCAAGACCGTGCACAAGAAATTATTATGGTATTTCATTCTTGTCCTTTATCTGGAGAATTCAGATGAGAACAGTTTACCATTTGTCATGCATTCACAAAGTGATGGGATTCACAGCTCCTTCATTCGCTGTGGGAGGAGTTGCTCTTTCACAAAATTCATGCATGTCAGTAAATGATCTATAGAAAAGAGTTGCAGATAAATTGACACTGAACTCTAGCATTCTTGACCAGTCACCCTTTAGAAAAATAGAAGCAACGAAACATGTAGGAATGGCCAAAGTGCTCCCAGATTTCAATTCTCATATAAAAGGTGTTCTAAATGGGAAAAAAAACACAGGCAGATCACACTGCCAAAGTCAGAAAAGGTTATGTATTTGCTGCTTAGAATATACAGGAATCCTCAATTTAGTCCATAGCCTATATAGCTATTCCCAATCGAGTCTTAAATAAAATAATTTATCAATTAGGTCCCCAATGTTTCACCCTCCATCATAGTTTTGAAACTCGGACCGGCCCGGCGGGTCGACCCGGGACCCGCCGATCCGAGCATGGGACCGGTCTAGGTCTAAGCAAAAACCCACTTGGAAGTTGGCCTGGCGAAACCCAGTCGACCTGGGACCCAGCCGACCTGGGACCCAGCCGACCTGGATAAACTCGGCTGAGGCCCAACCTATTTTTTTTTATATATATATAAAGGTTAAACGATGTCATTTTGGCCTTTAAAGGCCAAAACAACGAAGATGAACGATGCATTGAAGATGCAAGCCTGCAATTGCAAACAGAGAAAACCTAATAAAGAAAAACAATTTCAATCCTGAATTGCAGAGGAGCAGAAGACTCTTGATCCCTTCAATAAGGTTAGACTTTTGTTTCTCTTCATGAATCTCCTTCTTTGACTCTCTTATTTTTTAATTCTTTACCTTTTTTTATACTCGCAATTCTTGATTCAATCATCAAGATTCAAAACTCTCTTCATCTCCACCATTTTCTCAACAACTTCAAAATCATTTAAAGAAGCAAGAAAACTGATACATTACCCGAAAAAGTGCACTTGGTCTTGTTATGATCACCATTACTTCTCTTTCTCTTCCCCGTAACAAAAGAAAAACTTTGATGGTTTAGTCCCATTGGTGGTGGCTGATGGTATTTACTGTTAAAAGGGTCTGAATTTACGGTGATAACTTTTATGTGTTCTGAAGTAAACCTATGGTCATCAAAACACATAGGAAGGGAAAGAGAAGTGCTTTTAAAAAGTTTCGAGATAGTTTATGTCTGAAAAAAAAACACATAGGAAGGGAAAGAGAAGTGCTTTTAAAAAGTTTCGAGATAGTTCGTCCGAAACAACGGGTTAGGGAATTTGGAGTGGCTATTTTTCTTGTTAAAAAAAAATTAATGTATTGATAATATGAATGAATTAAAAAAATATAGAAAAAATATTATAATTATATAAGAATGAATTAAAAATATTTTTTGGGTTGACCCGGGTCAACCTATCTGACCCGTGACCCGATCACTGAACCGGGTCGATAACCGGATCGAATTTCAAAACTATGCCCTCCATCAACTGAAATATGAGGTGAACAATAAGCAACCATAAAGCTCCCACAGCACCAGTCAAAACTGGTAACTTGAACATCATTTAAACAATTCATTATGATATAAAAGAAGAGAAATTCCAAAGAGAAAGTTCACATAATGGATTTAGCATGGCAATAGCTCCTAAAATAAATGTCAAACTATTTCTTTTTGTGTTTCAAAAATATTTTTAAGAAAAAAATATTTTTTTTTATTTCAAATTAATTTTTTGTGTATTTTTAAATCATTTTGATGTGTTAATGTTAAAAATAATTTTTTAAAAATATATTATATTAATATATTTTTTAAAAAAACAATCAGACGTACTGTTAAAAACCCTCATCTTAGAGACCTCATCATGAAATTTAGAAAAGTTATGCACGACAATGAAAAACACTAGTGTATATAACAGAGCACAATAAGCAATCAGTTTCTTTTCTTTTCTTTTCTCTTCTCTTCTTATTTTTGGAATAGCTGAATCATAATGATCTCATTGCACCAACGGAAAACATCCGCTTCATCAGAAGCATCAATTTGCCACTTAAGGGAACAATGATAGCACATCCCTAGACCATGCAAGATCCGAGGTAAAACCAAAAATCTTACAGCCATTCTGAGCATACCATGTCATTTCGGCGGAGCAACATATCCGGGAAACGCCATGGCAACCGCAGGAACTCCAAGACCACCGAGATGCTGACCACCAAATTGCATAACTGCATGCCAATCAACCACCGTAACAAAATGAATTATTTAGACACCAATATACAGCATGTAGTCCTTTGCTAAAGCATTGACATGAGCGTCTCTCACACTTGCATAATGAAAAGCATTGAAATTGTTCTTCTTCTTTGTTACCATTTTAGAGGATAAAAAATGTGATCCAAAAAAAAAACTGTACCTGGCTAAAAAGAAGGTTGTTCCAGGGAAGTTCTGATCACCATGCCCAACACCCACGTTCCTCGTGGCTCCCATAACCTGTGTCCCACCATATAGAAAAGATCCTCTTCTATTTCCCTGAATTTTTGGTGGAGAATGTAAGGACTATGGACACCACCTATCTCCACATTGGTATGATATTGTCCACTTTGGACCTAAACCCTCATGGATTTGCTTTTAGGCTATACCCAAAAGGCCTCATGCCAATGGAGATATTTGTCCATCCTTATATACCCATGATCCTCCCTATTTCTAGCCAATGTGGGACTTTGGTCGTATACCCAACAATCCTCCCCTCGAACAAAGGACCACCGAGCCTCCCCTCAAACCGATCATTCATCTGTCCACTCTCTACCAACCAGGATTCTTCATTCTCTACTTCACCGTGTTAGGGTCAGGACACGTCCATGAAGCATTCGGAGAGCACTATCTGACTTGAGAGTTTTTTGCTTTTTCTAGGTCAACTCCTCTTCACCGTGTTGGGATCAGGACACGTCCATGAAGCATCTGGAGCACGCCGCCTATCCAATAGAGCTGATCCATGAATTACATCGTGATTGGGGGCCCACCACCTTTTGTTCGGAATTCCGAGGATTCATCCATCATGGCTAACTCTGGGGCCTGGCTCTGATACCACTTGTAAGGACTATGGACACCACCTATCTCCACATTGGTATGATATTGTCCACTTTGGGCCTAAACCCTCATGGATTTGCTCTTGGGCTATACTCAAAAGACCTCATGTCAATGGAGATATTTGTCTATCCTTATATACCCATGATCCTCCCCATTTCTAGCCAATGTGGGACTTTGGTCGTATACCCAACAGAGAAGAGGCTTGAGAATCACTACCAGGACATTGGACTTCCTGCTGAGCAGAGGTTGACTACGGTTTTGAGCAGGGATTCGCTGAAGAGAGTGGAGCGGTGGAGTGGGAGAGGTTCTGTTGATTTGGTTGTGCTGCGGAGCTCCCTCCCTGATAAGTCATCTGGCCTGACATAGCTACAATCCTTCCTTGAGCCCTGGATTGCGAAGATGGAATAGAATTGACCACAGAAGGGGGCATTTTCATATTGCTCAAAAGCTTCCCTGCTGTCGGAGGAGTGACGGTATCATCAATATAAAGCTTGTCAATTGTAACAGAGTCAGCTATATTCTCCCCCCGCACCAATGCACTGTTTGACAGGAGTGCGAAGATTCTTGCTTGTGCTTGCACCATACATTTCCTTTTTTTTTCTTAAAGTGATGTCTTTGTTTGAAGATCCGGTAGGACAAAAAGGAGGGGAAGCAGAAGTCAAGCTATGGAACCCAAACTAGGTGCCGGCGCATAAGAAAAGGTTCCTCCAGGTTTCCAAATTATATAACCCAAACTTACATACAAACGTTTTCACCTATATAAACAATACAAAATTCTACACAACATAATAACATAACTAATCTCATAATATAAATTAATTATTTTAATAAAAGAGTTAAAACAAATATTGTAATTATAGAGTACTAACTAGACATAATAAAAAAGTACCAATTACAACTAAAAAAGCATGCTAATAAACTATAAACCTGAAAAAGATAAGTAACGAGAGGGTTCAATATACGTACATGAGATATTACAACAATGAGGAATATATTTGCAAATATGGCTTTAAGTTCTTACAACAAAGTTTCTCAAATAGATCATAACAAAAATATCATAAAATAAAGCACATTAGAAAATCAAAAAGTAATGAGCATAATGCTCCGTACTGTAGGATGATTAGTCGCCACAAGTTGGTGACTCTCCCGACCAATTAGAATCCAGATACAATGTGCATAAAAACTAACATTACCCTATTATTCTAAATAACATACTATATGTCCATATTATAATCACACAAACAGATTCATATCTCAAAACTCAACTCATGACATCAGTCAAACGAAAAACTATCAATTCAGAAGTACATAATAGTTCATATAAGAGATTTAGTTTCAATAAGTAATCATGTTTAATAATAAACAAGGAATAAATAACAATATAAGAATTATCAAGAAGCACGGTTAATTTCATGTTAACAATTCAAGTATTTATACTAATATTCTAACATATAAAAACTATTCACTCACCTAACTCAAAATTAAAAATAACACGGAGGCATATACTGAAGACAATCCTATTGATGTTTCACAGGTAGAACATCAAGAATATTTGAATACAAAATGAGACATATTAAAAAACAACTAAAAAAAATATACAATCTATTTAATACACTTAACTTAGGGTCTAACTCATAACCTTATAGCCTATATGTTTATGAACCAAACCTGTCTTTTTTCTCAAAAACCAAAAAATCAAATGGTTTTTCGAAATCTATTTCAAAAGGAAACAAAACATAAAATTTGATAATAATTCATCAAGAAACCACAATTATTCATCAAAACCAATCTGAAAAACTATAATTTCAGCTAGGGACCAATCTGAATTTTTCTTAGATTTTTAGGGGTTAAAATTATAATTTTACCAAATTAGAGGACCAAACTAAAAATGTCATAAATTCATAACTATACTGAGATGTTGCCCATAACTCATCCTAAATTCTGTCCAGAATCTCGAATTTAGCTCCAGGGACAAAACCATAATTTTTCCAAAGTTCAAGGACTAAACTATAATCTTTATAAATTGAGGGACCAGACTGAAATCTCGTTATCTTTAACCCTAAACTCGGATTTTTCCACAGATCACCTACTGATCTACATCTAGCTCAAATTCATCTTTTAAACAAAACATAACTCAAAATCATCTTTACTCAAAATCTTTCCAAATCAACTAAATAAATCATACCTATATCAATTAACCCATAATATTCCAATCAACTCATTATTCAAACCCAAATCAAAATCTTTAAAACATTGATCTTCAACAAATTCACAATCTTAATTAATACTAGCAATTTTATATATCAAAACATAAATTTTATCTTTTAAACTTATTTTCTCTAACTGTCTTCTCCTTCCTTTATCTCCTCTTCTTTCTCTTCTACTTACGGTTCCCTCTCTTCAGATACGAATCTTCACCTTAGTTTCCTTTTCTCTTCTTCCTTTTATATTTACCACCTCTTTGTTCAATTACTAAAATATCCTTCATCCATATACACCTAAAACTTACTCTGCTAAGGATATTGTTGTCATTTCCTATCAAACCTTCTTTCTTTATTTCAAAATATTACAAGAATGGCTAAAATAATCCCTTGTTAGTCAATGAAGATGAAGCAGCTTAGCACAAGCAAAATGAAAAGCAAATACATGAAAAGAGAAGAAAATTCAACACATAAATGAACGTAAGACTCAGAAAAATAGATATCATATAACATTAATTTCAGCAAGTGTCTGGTAAAACACTTCAAATGGTAAGAAATAATAAATCAACCCGCAAACTACCATTTTCCAATTAAATCTCAAAATCTTGGAAGTAAATGATCTGATGCAAAGAAATTGACAAGCAAAACACAAACTGAACCCCAGCATTCTTGAGCCACCCTTGAGAAAAATAGAAGCACTTCACCGCGGGCGTTCTCTTTCGATTGTGCAATGATTTAGATCGCGTTGATGGGATAGTGGGGAAAGCCGAAAGAATTTGTCTGGAGAATCTTAAAAGGATAACCATCATTGCTAAAAAACGATAAATATTGCAATCAAGCATTTAGAGAAAATCAGCAGAAATTGACGACAGAGGCATTTAGGCAATGTTCTTCTTGCCTCGGCAAGAGCAAAAAAGTACATGCAATGCACTAAAAAGAACAGCAGGTGACAGGGGAACTGAAATTGCAGCAGAGCAGGCAAGCATGGATCCACATGTTGTGCACAGAAGCCACACGTCTGGACGCGGGTGTCTGAGCGCAGGCAAGGCTGGGAAGCCAGTGACCCTGCAGGGAGACAATGCTGTGTGCAGCTGTCAGAGAAGTGTAGGAAACGAACTTAAAAGGAGCTGCCTGAGCAGGCTGCTAAATGAAGGAAAACAACGCAAATTCATAACAAACGGGAAAAAAAAGAGCGAAAGCACGAGCAGGTTTGAGTAGATGAGGGCGGAGTCAAAAGAAGGATCAAATGAGAAGCATCAATACACGGACCGAATGAACATCAGCAGGGCAGTCTAAGCCATTGTTAATTCCATCAGTGAGAGGAAAAAAAAGAGCAAAGCATCATGTGATGGCTGCAACGGAGGTGATGCCAGTTGCCTGCCAAAAGAAGCAAAAGAGAGAACCAGCTGAAAAGACGTGAAAAGCATTGGTCACCGCATTTCTGACCTGACAAACCAGAACAAAACAGAAGGAACCCCTGCAAGAGACATAAACACGGACAAAAGACATGAAAAAGCATCGCTGTGAGCATTCCATAAAGAAAAGGTTGATTGAATGATTTCAGCATCTTCAGTTACCTACCATATATGCAAAGGAATCAAAAAATGATTCTTAGAACGTGAATTATTGATTGGTAAACTTTAACTTAATTCTACAAAAAAGAGACCCGAGCTTCATCGATCATCGATCTGTAATTGATCAAGTTAGGCTTTAATTTGCAGAAATTAACATATAATTCCTAGGAAATTAATTTGCTTGTCTTCTCTAAAATGTTGAGTCTGGGAAGCCTGTGGTATTTTAATTACTTCCAAAGCAGAAAATAGGTGCAAAACAATAATCATAAACTATATCGCTTCCTTTTATGACAGGAACTGGGCATTTTGTACCTACATGTGATCAATGTTTTATTTCAGTT
>Ga0325410_1002927_pt1 | contig 19196 bp, 17 predicted proteins | sample PopdelMetagenome_16_FD_206182 | JGI IMG/M metagenome (GOLD analysis project Ga0325410, IMG submission 206182) | Populus deltoides microbial communities from Bellville, Georgia, United States - Xylem-PdIQD-R3 | ecosystem: Host-associated > Plants > Phyllosphere > Stem > Wood/Secondary xylem... | reverse complement strand
GAAGTTGGGCTGCAAATTCATGGCCTTGAACAAGTTCTTTTATCACCTTTTCCCTGCTTGATGATAGTTTTTCACTCAAACAAGTGCCCATTATTTCCAGTTTTTGTTTCTTTCCTGCTTGTTTTTTCTTCTACTATATATACTATAGAAATGGGATATTTGGATCATATATATTAGTGGTGAGTTAGCAAAAGAGAAGATAAAGATTGGCTTTTATGCCTTGAAAAGATATGAGGAAAGAGAGAGGTAAAATAAAGGAAGATCGAAGGAAGGAGGCAATGGAGAAAGGTTCACGGAAAATTCCTTCCAAATATATTGCTTACATAAGCGTTGTTACGTTTTCACTATGATGCAAGGCTGATGCCAAAAACCTTGAACCTTTCCTTTTTTTTCCATGTGCGGTACAGTGGCAATTGTTTCCTAAGATTAGGATATTCAGTGTACGTGGTGTGTTGAAAGAAAAAGAAATTTTTATATTTTATTAGTTAAAAATAAAATAAAAAATTAGTTTTTTAAATTTAGATAAAAAAATTAGTTACGTAAAGGAAGGTCAATTCACTTCTAATATATTCTATCTAAGATAAATTATATTGTTTATTTGTCTAATTACTACGGTATTTTTATTTTCCAACCATTAGTTTATCTATTGATTAAAACTAGACCATACCAGTAGAGTAGATTATAGCTTTATAGGTTAAGTCTAACCATTCTAAACATATTTTTTGTATTTGTTTTTTTTAATACCGGAAATATATTTTACATATAAATTTATAATCTTTGTTATAAAAATAATCAAAATTGTTTTTTATGTTTTTGAAATATAGAGAAAGTTTTCATGGATATTTAATAAACTTGTTATTAAATTTAAAAATACACGCAAAGATATAATTTTTTTTTGTGTTTTCAAGAAATGCTAAATCATGCAATATATTATTTTTTTATGCAAATATGATTTTTATTTTAGAGGCTCGACCATATGTAATTTAAAAATATTTAAATGTATTTTTGATAGAAAGATTTTTGTTATTTTTATTTTTTTATTTTCTTAAAGAAGATTAGTTTATTTAATAATGGAAAAATGCTTCTGAGTCACAATCCTAAATATTAAATATAAAAAGGGTAAGAAATGGTATGAAATGCCCAAAATTAATTGCATAAAGGTCTTCCAAAATTTTGATTTTTTTTAAAAAAATTAGACTAAGACCAAGTTTGGAAATACATAATAATATGTTTTAATCAAGATATCAACTTAAAACAATCCATTTATTCATCTTTCACCAACTTAATAATCCAATAATACCAAAATCAATTCAATTCTTGTTAGTTTCATGAACTTCATTGAAACCGCGTACTATATCAAATGAATCAATACAAACCCAAGCATAATCCATTAATCAATATTTAATATTCAAATTAATATAAGCTCAAGCATAATCCATGAACCAACATTCAATGTTCAAATAGCAATCATAACCATAAAAATAAACTCACAATCCAACAAAATTATCAAATCATCTTAAAAAAAAAACATACATTAATCCAAATCAATATTGTCCAAACAATCCAAAGATTATACACAACATGAGCACTTTGTCCCAAATTTCACAACATTTTAACAATTTGTCAAAAAAATGATTAATGGTTATGGATCATCCTTCCGAGGTGTTTAACGTATTTAACGTGTCCAACAACTATTAGAATCAAGCATAGATATCGTTGAAAATATAGGAACAATGACGACATGTGGGTCCCATGTGCCACCTCCATTGCTAGTGCGTGGGTTAACGCATCATTATAGATGAAACAAAAAAATGGGTGGATCTGGAGCAGTTCCTCCTCCTCTTCCTCCCTGTGCAGCATTGAGTGTCACCCCTACCTGCAAAAAAGGAAATCCACACACAAAATTTTGGCTTTATTTCCTTATTTTTTTACAAATTCGTTTCTCTCTCTATTGTTTCTTGATCCTCTCTCTCAACAATTGGTTTGGATGATTTGATCGTGGTTGGTTTGATGAGGAAATAGATTGTGTGTTCAAAGGTGTATAGGTGTTATAGCTGTCGTGTGGAGGTTGTCCTTGCTGGTGGTGATTTGGAAGATGAAAGGTTGATTGTTGTTGATGGCTAGTTAAAGGCTAATGTTGGTGGTGTTTATAGTAGGATTGATGTTTGGGTCCATGTTGGTTTCAATCTTCATATTATAGATGAATTTTTATTTTATGTGTGGTTTATGAAGGCAAGGAAAAAAATACGTGGTTCTTGATTATAGTTGACAATGGAGGAGAGAAGCTGTACTGTGTGGAGAGCTTGAGCCTTTATGGAATAAGTGGAGCTAGAATAGACCTTTGCTATTGGGGAAGATAAAGGGTCTTGGTAGGAGTAGAGGCTGATTGATGTGTCATAATTGCTTTTTGTTTGTTGATTTACCTTCTTTTTTTAGAAAGTGCTTTTGGATGTATAGGGTGATGGTGTGTGTTAGAAAGGATGAGGAAAAGTGTTTTCGGTGTGGGTTTTTTTTTGTATGGTTAATGCTCTCACTAATTTCTCTTTTCTTTTTGTATGTGTATAACCACTTATTTATACTACTCAAAATATTCTTTTCACATTTAATCTTTACAATCCTCCACACCCATCTATTATTTTCTTGATTTCTCTAAGAAATTCTACCACCTTCTAGCTTCTAATTTTTAAAATTCCTTTTCTTTTTTAAAACAACTTTATGCAATTCAAATCCTTTTTTCTAAACTGGTCTTTATTATTATTTTTTGCTTGATTGATTTTTTTTTTCTTTTTTTAAAAATTTATCAATATGAAAACAACAAGAGAGATAGTTGAAAATTATGAAATGACCAGAAACTGGCCAAAATGCGTCGAAACATATTTTATAAGAATTCAGTATTTTTTTGGAAAATTTCTAAAAAAAATAGTAAAAATTAAGTTATGACAGTTGCTCTCCTCTACCTTAACTTGTTGACAGATGCCGCATTTCAACACGTAGTCAGCTATCTCTCTTTTCATGTTGGGCCACCAGTAGTGGGGTTTCAGGTCTTGGTACATCTTGGTACTACCAGGGTGCATGACAAACTTGGAGTCATGTGTTTCTTGCAAAACCTTCCGTTTAACCATCTCGTTGTTAGGAACATACACACATTGTCCCATAATTAATGTCCCATCATCTGCTACTCGAAATGAGGTTTTGATCCTGACATCCATTTTACTTCTTATCTTAGACCCCTCAATATCACTGAGTTGAGCTTGTAATATCTGCTCTCAATATATTGGTCGTACTGTTAAGTCAACCATTAACACTCATCTGGAGTCAATGCCTAATTGCATCCCTATTTACTTCAGCTCTATTAGTGGTTGTTCCTCCCATACAGATGGTTTATTCAGGGTTGCTTTATTTTTACAACTAAGGGCATCCGTTATAACGTTTTCCTTTCTGGGTTGGTACTCTATGGTGCAATCATAGTCTTTGATGAGTTCTATCAATTTTCTTTGTTGCATATTTAACTCTTTTTGCAACATAAAAAAATTTAGACATTTGTGGTCAGTGAAGATTTGAACTCGGGAACCGTAGAGGTAATACCTCCATATTCTCAAAGCAAATACCATAGTGGCCAACTCTAGGTTGTGTACTGGATAATTCTCTTTATAAGTCTTATACTGCCTTGACGCATAGGCAATTATTTTTTCTTGTTGCATTAAGACACACCTAAGCCCTTTTCTCGAGGCATCACTATACACTATAAAACCTTCAGTTTCTAAAGGGAGTGTCAACATAGAAGCGGTTATGAGCCTCTTTTTCAGTTCTTAAAAGCTTTCTTTACACTTTTTCGACCATACCCACTTTTTATCCTTTCTAGTCAATTACGTCAAATGAGTCGCTTTCAAAAGCAAATACCATAAAGGCCAACTCTAGGTCGTGTACTAGATTCTCTTTATAAGTCTTATACTGCCTTGACGCATATGCAATTACTTTTTCATGTTGTATTAAGACACACCTAAGCCCTTTTCTCAAGGCATCACTATACACTACAAAACCTTTAGTTTCTAAAGGGAGTGTTAACATAGGAGCCATTGTGAGCCTCTTTTTCAGTTCTTAAAAGCTTTCTTTACACTTTTTCGACAATATCCACTTTTTATCCTTTCTAGTCAATTGCGTCAAGTGAGTCGCTTTCAAAGAAAATCCCTCAATGAACCTTCTATAATATCCCGCAAGTCCCAAGAAACTATATATTTCAGTTACTGTAGTTGGCTTTCCCACTTCAAGACTACTTTAACTTTTTGGGGGTCTACAAAGACACCTTTCGCAAAGATGATGTATCCTAGAAATGCTACTCTTTCCGACTAGAATTCACATTTATTCAGCTTAGCATATAATTGGTGATTTCTTAGAGTTTGTATCACCTGTTTTAACCACCATTCATGTTCTTCAAAGTAGCTTGAGTAGACCAAAATGTCATCAATAAAGACTACCATGAATTTGTCAAGGTACGGTTGGAAAACCAGGTTCATTAGGTCCATAGAACTGGTCGGGGCATTTGTCAACCCAAATGGTAACACCAAAAATTTGTAGTGTTCGTATTGGGTCCTAAATGCGGTTTTCGATGCATCCAATTCTTTAATCTTCATTTGGTGATATCCAGACCTCAAATCTATCTTTAAGAATACCCTAGCTCCCTTTAGTTGATCGAACATGTCATCTATCCACAATTGCGGGTACTTATTTTTCATTGTTATCTTATTCAGCTGACAATAGTTTATGCAAAGTCTTTTAAGTATCATCCTTTTTTTCACAAATAGGACTAGTGCTCCTTATGGAAAATTGATGGGTCGTATAAATCCCTTGTCCAGTAATTCCTGCAGTTGGGTTTTTAATTGTATGATGGTTGTGCTATCGGAGGCACCTCTGGAAAGGTATTGATGGATACTTCAACCTTTCGATCTGGGGGTAGTCCGCGTAGTTCCTCGGGGAACACATTCAAGAATTCTCTTATAACTAGGATATCACTTAGCCTTAGTTCTCCCCCGTTAGAATTTAAGACGTACACAAGGTGTCCCACACATCCCTTTTTATGCAACTTCCCAGCAATTACAATTGAAACTAGGTTGATTGGGATAGAAATCCTTTCTCCTTTGAAGACCACCTTTCTACCCTCAAGTCTTTGGAAAGTAATGGTCTTGGTATAACAATCCACTTGGGCCATGTGTTTACTTAACCAATCAATGCCTAGGATTACATCAAAATCGTTTAATTCTAAAGGTATCGAGATTACCTTTGTTTCATATCCAGCTAGGCTAACTCTCACTCCTACGTACATACGATCAATTTCCACCCTATATCCCAACAGTGACCCAATTATAAATCACTTTTCTATCCTTTTTACTTATTTTCCTAATTTGGTTACAATTCTTCTAATAATAAATAAATAAATGGCACCAGGATCAAACAACACATGTATTTTCAAATTATTCATTTGTAGCGTACCTACCACTACATTGAATGCTACTCTAACCTCTTTGATGCGAACCTCGTGATCACATGGTCACGCAACCCACAATCAAGATTGAGATCTAATCCTGAAAAGCTGAAATAGATCTAATAGGAGTGTAACACAATGAAAACTTGCCCCAAGTCACCAACACTATTGGATTGAGTAGAATGACGCCACAAAGCTAGTTAATCTTCAATAAGTTAGATTTAGTTCGTTCAAGAACTGAAGAATGCAAGAATCACTCTCACACGTTAAAACTGAAAAATTCAAAAGTAATTATCATCAAAGCTGCCGAAATTTTGGCTTACATGAGTTTAAATAGTTCTTGAAAAATTAACCCTAATGGACCCCTTATGTATATGAGATCCACTCAAAACTAACCCAAAACTCTAAACTGAAAAACCCATAACTTAATCCAAACAAGCCTTGAATCCTAACTGAAAATAAAGTATTAATTAAGCCCAAACAAGCCTTGGACTGTAGCTAACAAAATAAAATAAAGCCTCTAATATTAAATCCATGTTCTGTCATAAGAAGAAGAGAAGGAAGTAAATTATTACAGAACTGATTCAAGGTTTATTTATAGCCTTCCATGCAGCCCCTTAATCTTAGAAACAAAAGGAAAAGGTAGCCACCCATGTTGTTTCCAAGTTGTAGTAGAATTCTTTTGATTCCTTTGTTATCCTCACCTCATGGCCCAAATAAGGTTGTATTGGACCCCTCTTACACATGGATAAGATGTACTAGGGTCAATATGCCACTAGTTCTTTTATTCAACATGCTTAATTAATGATTTAGATTTAGCCGAATCTAATGGTTTTCGCTCCCTATTGTCCTTACGTGAATTTTCATCTTCCCATCCTCACAATCCCTTTTAATTTTATTTGATCATCTTACACTTGTTTTAGAGAAAGAGATACAAGAGTGATGGTTTTACCATCTTTTACAATAGTGAATTTATTTATAAACCCATCATGAATCACCTTCCGATTGAACTACCCAAAAAAATAGACCCCCAAAAAGTAGGTGACTAGCATGCATTGGAACTACATCACATATAACCTCATTAGAATAATTCCTAATAGTAAACACAATCGATATTTGCTTAGTAACCTTTACTTCACCACATTCATTCAATTATTGCAATCTATAAGGCCTAGGATACGTAATATAACTCAGATTCAATTTCTTCACAAGAGCATCACTAGCTATATTAGCACAACTTCCTCCATCATTTAACATGCTACATACCTTGTTTTGGATGTGGCATCAAGTGTGAAATATGTTTTTCCATTGCTAATTGACATTATTTTCTTTGATTTGCATGTTCAGCGTACGCTTTATTACTAAGGCCTCCCCTTTAACAGGATATGCAATCTCCTTATCATTACAATCTTTCAAATGTGGCATATATTCACTTTTAGATCTGTCACTTTTAGATTCAACCTGCTTATTGCCTCTTGTAAGCATAACTCTTCAGTTTGGACAGTAAGATGCGATGTGCTCCTTTTCTAAACACTTAAAACATTTAATATCTCTCTCAAGGTTGTCAAAAACGCTTTTTTGACACGACACAGAATATATAATATAAACTCGGATCGTAAACTCGAATCGTAAAATTAGAAGTAAAATATTTTAACTAAATATATATTGACAATTCCAATTAAGTAGTAAATAATAATATAACACAATTAAAATAAAAGTTAAATAAATAATACAAATGTCCAAACACCTTAAAATACATAATTCAAATAAAAATTCATACATGGTTTAAATAACTTAAAAATACAATATAATACAATTATATCCATAACATTTCATTAACTAAAAGTTAACAAACCTAAAATAAACAATCTATTGGTGTGTCATGTAAACTAAACACAACCTCATTGTCAATTTTCAAAACTACAGGCAAACAAAGATTCAACACCGGAATAATTTCATGACGCTGCAATCTTATTTTTTCTATTTCTTGTGAGTATTAGATAAACATAAATAATTTTTTTTTTAAAATGAAAAATTGTGTTTGCAAGTCACCTTATCCTCATTTTGTGTTTCTACTTCAAGATCAGAAGACGGGAAGTCCACACAAAGAAGTGTATATCCCTGCAGATTGTAAGTCAAAATACTTATCATTTATACAGTTTCAAAGAACATGGTAAATTTATCATCATAAAATTGCAAATTCACACACATAGCCAGCTAAATTATCTGATTTGGAAATAATAGCTTAGACAACAAGAGAAAGTTGAACAAGATCAGGAATATTTCCTAAGAAGAAGAAACTACTTTTATCAATGAATTTTCTTTTTGATGTTATTTAAAATTTGCGTTGTTAAGCATAAGAAAAAGGTAGATTTTGGATGCAACCACCCACTTCGAAATTCCACATCTTATTGACTAAATTTGATTTTACTGTTTCTGCAATTGAGGATCACCATAGGTGTTATGCAATCCTTTTAAGTTCACATAAGTTTACATCTCTGGCATCTAAGAGGGAAAATGTGAAAAAGTTGATTAAAAGACTAGCTTAACCAAAATGATTTGCCTTATAGGTTAACAAAGATGTCCTAACAACATAAGGCATTAAATCATTATAGATTTTTTAGGATAAGTTTCACAAGTGCCAGGTACATAGAGATAAGATCAATATGCCACTAGTTCTTTTATTCAACATGGTGTCACCTTGACCATTCTCAATGTGGGGGATAGATGTTATTGGATCCATTAATCTAAAAGCCAAAAATGAACACAAATTCATTTTAGTAGCAATTTATTACTGTACTAAATGAATTAAAACCTATTCATACACAAAACCACCCTTTTTTTATGCAAAACCATTCTTGTTTAAGCAACAACTTTCAGAGGGTTTTTGGTTATAAAAGAGCAGCTTCTCTTTAAGGAAAAGAGGGTTGGGAAAGAAAAAGCAGAGTTTTAGGTGTATAATTTAATGTGTTATGAATGTTAATTCAATGATATGTTTTAACTTAAGAGATGTTTTATCAATTTTCTTAACTAGTTTGATTACTTTTTTTTTTGTTGAATCATTTAGGAAGTTTAGTTTCACATATGCATTTTTGTTATTTTGGTGTATTTTTGAGTCACAACAAGCATAAGTTCATGTTTTCAAAACTTGAAAGATGTGGCAAATTAATGTTCTTATATTGTTAGATTTCCAGATATGTTTGTTATAAAGCTTGATCTAAATACTATTGCATTATTTTTTTTGCTTTTATTTTTTATTTTTTTATGTTTGTTGAAGTGTACATGAGTGTGCTTTAGTAAGAGTTACTATATTTAGGCCTCATTGTTGGGTTTTTATGCTTTTTTAGATTAAAGTGTGTAGAGCCTTCTCTAGGTTTAAGGTTGAATTTTTAGGTTTTTATTTTTGAATGTTCTTGAACCCAAATTAGGGTCTTCTCAAGTATTGATGTTTAAGGCTCCATTTGAGCTCCAATCGAGGCAATAACACTTATATGATTGTTTTTCACCTTTATTTGATCATCTTAAAGCTTATTTTTGGATTAATCGATCACTAATGCTTTTGATTGTGGGTTTAGGGTTTTGTTGTTGTTAGGTTTGATTTGTTCATATTAGAGCTCATTTTTGTTGTTTGATACATGATTATGTTTTAGTTTTGCAAGTTACACCTTTTTATGTTGTTTGTTGAACAAAATCTGATCTTAAATTGAATCTACTTTTTCTAGGATTATTTTTATATTATTCATGTTCTTTATTAGATTCAAGATAAGACCTTGTTTGATCATCAAATCTTTGTTTATGTTTCTGAACTTTGTTGGTGGGCTTGGGCCTTTAGGCCAAGAAGCCCAACCTATGTGGTTGGGATGAGCCTATTTCCTCTATAAAACCATATTCAACATATCTTATTTTTATCAAAAGAAAAGTATATTTGTTTTGTCCTTAAGGCGTGTTTGTCAAACACGGCCTTAAGACATTTTTTAAGTTTCAATTTTTTAGTTAAGGGCGTGTTTGGCATGTTTGCCAAACACGCCTTACTAATTTTCCAGCAATGTTTTTTCCTTATTTTTTATGCTTTTTCCAAACAGACCCCAAATAATTTACAAAAATTTCTGAAAAAATGTCTTTATTAAAATTATTTTTAGGTCCTTTGCATGTTTTCCAACCATTTCATTTAATATCTAGATTGTAGACTTATACTATAAGATATTAATCTGATATTAAATATGCATGTTTTTCTCTAAACAAATTAAAAAAATCAAAAATTTCTTATTTAAAAAATAAAAAAAATATATTTTTATTTATGTGTATATACCCAAGTATCTCAAAAAATAAAAATAAAAACCATATTTGCATAATCAGTAAAAAAAAATACAAGGCATGATTTAGCCTACTAAAAAATCACAAAAAATAGTCTTTTTATTGTTACATGGTTTTTTAGATTTAGTAACTAGTTTATTAAAGCCATGAAAACTTGGCTACAATTAAAAAATATCAAAAAAATATATTTTCTTTTCCTTTAATATACGAGATTATGAACTTATATGTAAGATGTATTCCTAATATTGAACAAAAAAAGACACTATGTTTTATTTATTTGTTTTGACATTAGAATAATTAGGTTTTAACCAGATAAAATAAAAATCTTTTTACCGAGAACTTTTTTTAAATATTAGATAGACTAACGACTAGAAAACAAAATAATACCTTAGTTTATATCAGACAAACAAACAATGCAGCCCACCTTAAGTAAGATGTACTAGGGGTGATACGTCATCTCCATACACAATTAGTCCCCTTATCCAAACTCTTAGATTAGTTAGGGTTCCTAGTGACCAAAATATTAGGTGGCGACTCCATCCATTTTTTTATTGAAAAGAAACAAGAATTCCTCGTTCTTTTTCCTATTACTAGAGAGATCTTGAATGAATGATTGTGACGACGTCACACATGTGCGATAACATGTATTCTCATGTATGAATGTAAATAAGAGTATATGTACACGTACATCAAATATGGATTAGCCGATTCAAAAAGCTAATCCATTACATGTTTGAGAAATCTATTGTTGAATACAAGAAAAATCTATTGTTTGATAAATCTGAAGAGATTTTTTCCTGAGTTTTCATCTCGGTTAAATGCCATACATGTTGGAGAGTACAATACAAAAAGATGGGTTTAAGCCTCTTTCATTCAATAAAAACAAATAGTTCTTACATATGAAGAAGATTTTCTTACATATAGAGAGATAAGATTCCTATACATATATATATTCATTTTCAAAAGCAATACCTATATTGACTACATTTCTAATAAAGGCTGAAACATCATTCAAGTATTCTAGTTATCTACTAGTATTGTTGTTGATCAAAGAGGCCTTCACATGCAATTCATTTACCTTTCGAGCCACCCTATCAATTAACTTGTTCGTTTGTTCTATTTTGTAATGGAACAAAGTGTTGTCTTGTAGCAGTGCACTATTGCTTGTGGCCTGACACAATCAAAAGATTGATCTCTTCTTCCAAGTGTAGGAGTGTTGAAATAATAAATAACCCGGTAAGACTGGGGTCGAACCACAGAGAGGTTAACTATATAAATTATAAACAACAACAATAAGTTAAAGAGGACTTTGAGATGTAGATTAATGTGAGGATTAAACACTGATAAAAATAAATGTCAAGGTTAGAGGATCCACTAATGGTATTTCAAACAAGTATAGTATAAACTCTTTTTATTACTTAACTGAAAACCACACACAAAGGAGGTTCCAATCGGATGATTTGTCATTAATAGCTCATTATAAATTGTTAACATGATCATATTAATTATCTTATTTAAGTAACAACAAACTTTTAAATATTGTCAGGAATTCATGACGTTAACTTATGTTAACAACAAATCAAGTTCCTTTCATATTACAGGTGTAGGTTATACCATACGTTTGGGCTATGAAAGTGCTAAGCATTTGTTGTACCAAGTGTTATATTAACCATTTAACAAGCTAGGTATTAAGAATTAATAAGATAAAAATGATAAGACATGTTAATAGCAAGTTGTTTAGGATATGAGCATTGAAGTCCATATTGAGTTTATATTATACTTATTCTTACACCATTAGTGTAACCTTTTCACCTTGACATAATAAACTTAGTTAAACATAATAAATAAAAGAAACATAAATAAACAAGATAAGAACATAAATAAGATACAAGTTAACTAAGTAAATGAAAGAAAATGAAAAGCATAAATATAATATTAATGAAAGCAAAACTTAAGCATTACAAAAATATAATGAGAGAGAGAGAGAGCAAGATCAAGATCTTGATCTGAACTACCAAGCTCTTAAATGCATGGCAAATGCCTCCTTTTATAGGCCAAAATTTAAAACTATTGATTTGATGACTAATTATTGAGTGGGTGGCCAACTCTTAACTTGGTGACAATCCTTATCTTCTTGTCTGAATAAAACATCATTGCTAACGTCAGAATTCGAACAGACTTAAATCATGAAAGTTCTAGGAAATTGTCTCAGCTTTCCAACAAAAAAAACTGAGGTCATTTGGACTTCTAGAACTCAAGATATAGGCTGAACACTGAACAGTGTCTGGGTTGCAGGACAGATTCAGACTTCTTCGTTGTTGCTATAATTTGGACTTGAAAATAACGTTTTTAAATCTTAGACTCCCATGAAAGTTTTAGGCCTATGTCTTAGCTTTCTATCCATATAAAGCAGACCTAAATCCAAGATTTACAACTCCAGATATGATCCGATGACCGAACAGTGTTCTAGTTTGGACTGAACCAGCATCTCTTTTCTAAGTTTGGCTCTCTCTTTGTCCTTTCAATTTCAGTACTTAAACTCATCAATCAATCCTTTTATTTATGTGATAGGCCTACATTTAAGATGAATATTTACCATAAATTAAAGGTATCTTATGATATCAGACTTGTTATTATAAAACATTCTTTAGTTAAGGAGTTATTGATACTTCAAGTGCAAAATGATGATATAAAACCTTGATAAAAATACACTTTTAAGTACTAATCATGGCCAATGACTCTCTGTTTCTGCTTAGTATTTGAACTATCATTTCCAGTTGTTGGATATAGTCTCTAGCGTTTTGAAGTTCTTCTGGCTCAATGTAAAGTTCAATTATCTTTGTGTTCATCTGGACATCAAATCTACTACTGTAATCTTGTTATTAGTTGAATTTTTGCTTTAGTTCATTCAACTATTCCTTAGCCTCTAGATATAACCCTCTCAGCTTCTTTAATTCCTCCTCTTAGATTTTTAGCTCAAATTGAACCATAGTGACTTATTCTCTTAAGGCATTTCTTGGTAATCCCTCATGTATGATTCAACTATTTTTCTAACTTCTCTTTCATCATTGGCTTGAGCTATATACTGAGCTCTTAATCTTGTTTCTTCTTAAATGCTGAGATTGACCAACTTATTTTTCTCTTTCTCAACTTCCAACGTCTTTCTATTATTATCTCATTTCTTTTTTAAAGAAGCAATCAGTTCTTTGTCAGCACTTGTTTTGCCCTTGAAAGCCCCTTTTAAAGTAACTAGTTCTTTTTTCATCATCGCATGTTTATTTACCAAATCATCATACTTGTTCACCCTTTCTGTTAAATCTTTCTTCAGCCCATCGTGTCAAAATATCTCAATCTGATTATTTTGGTTTGTTGCAATTCGAGGGCTTATCTCCTTATGTCCTGAAAATATTTTTGTATTTTAAATTTTTGATATTTTTTTATTTTGAATAAAAAGGAAAATGTATTTTTTTATAAAACAGTTTTTAGAGGATCCAAAATTGGGTTATGATAATAATGATAATAATAATATCATCTAGTATTATTTGTCTCTCACTCGCCCATAAAATACTGAATTTATCTAATACATTATATTTCAAACTTGCACAAGAATTTCATACTTGATGAACAAACTATACGACTTGATGCACACTGGTCATATGAGTGAGCCAATTTAAATCTATCAACATACTTGAACAAATTATACTATACAATACTCAATATATTTCATAAAATAAATAATAAATAAAATGATATTCTAATAGCATTTATTCATTACTCAATCACTGTAAGCCTTCGTATGATACTTAAAACTAGTTATATTACTAATTACATTCTACATATGCCAAGGGATCTTACATGTATAACAAATTCACCCCGTGTTATTGGTTTTGTGAGTGGATTTGCAACCATAGAATTTATATAAATGTGTTTTAGGATCACGTCTTGTTTAGTAATTGCTTTTTTAATGTAGTGATATCTCATCTTGATGTGTTGGGTCTTTCCTTGGTATTTTGGATCTTTGGCCATGACTATTATAGCAGTGTTATCATAGTAAATTATCACTAAGTCTGATGTTAATTTGATAATTTTCAAATAATACAAGAAACTTTTTAACCAAATAATATCTTGTATTGCTACGGAACAAGTTACATACTCGGCCTCCATAGTAGATAAGACTATGCAGGATTGTTTTTTGCTCCTCTATAGATTGCACTATCATTAAGCAAACAAGCATATCCCAAAGTTGATTTGGATTGGTTGACATCTCCCCAATCAGCATTAGAGAAACCAATCAATCGTAAGTCTTTCTTTCCTTGCTAGCATGATATGTAATTTGAAGTTCCTTTCAGATATCGTAGAATTCTTTTGGCTGTCATCGTTTGATTGATATCGGCTAACCAATCTAACAACATAACATATATCGGGATGTGTGCACATCATTGCATACATCAAACTATCGACAACATTGTCATAAGGTACTTTGAACATTTTCTCCTTTTCTTCTAGAGTCTTAAGACACATATTACGGCTCAGGCTCAAGCTATTATGAACATGGGTGTCTATTGGTTTGTTATCTTGCATGTGATAATGCTCTACCATCTTTTTGAAGTCTCTTGAGTTAAACCTAAAGACCTTTTAGTATAATCTCTTATGATTTTCACACCAAGAACATAGTTAGCCTCACCTATGTCTTTCATTTTAAAGTTTGATGATAACCACCTTTTATTAATATCAATCATCTCTTTGTTATTTCCAGCTATTAAGATATCGTCAATATATAAGGATAATATTATAAAACTATTGTTAGAACATTTTTAAATACATGCAATGGTCTTCTTTCATTATTGTAAAACCATCCTTAAGGATAGTTTGATGAAACTTGATGTTCCATTGTTTAGAAGCTTGCTTAAGACTATATATGGATCTTTTAAGCTTGCAAACTTTGCACTCTTTTCCTTTAGTCTCGAATCCTAAAGGTTGATCCATATAGATCTTCTTATTTAGTTTTTCATTGAGAAATACAATTTTAACATCCATTTGTTATAACTCTAGGTCTATATATGCAACTGTAGCTAAAATGAGGCGAACTGAAGTAATCCTCATAATTGGTGAGAATATATCTTTATAATCAATTCCTTCTTCTTGAGTGTAGCCTTTCGCTACTAGTCGAGTCTTATAACATTCTATTAACCTATCTACTTTATGTTTCATTTTAAGAACCCATTTATTTTCAATAGATCTTTGTCTTAACGGTAAATCAACCAAGTCCTAGACTTGATTAGTTTTCATCGACTCCATTTTTTCTTCCATAGCTTTAATCCATTCTCTTACTTCAGGACCAAATAAAGCATGACTAAATGTTTTAGGCTTTTCATCATCTTGTGGAGCAATCATGAACATTTCCCCTTCAATCTCATATCGATGATGAGGAATTGGTTCACGAATGCTTCTACGAGGTTAAGATTGCTTATGATTTTGCTCCATAAGAATAGGAATAGACAAAATGTCACTCTCACTACTTCTAGAAGAATTAAGAGTTCCTTCTAAGTCCTCTACTGAATGGCTTGTTGTGCCATAATCTAGATTTTTCATTTCATGTAATTGAAAATCTTTATTAACCTCACATGTCATTGGAAAATCCTTTTCTAAGAATACAACATTACGCGATTCAATCTTCATCACTCTTCCATTAGTTTTTTTTACCAATAAATACAAATCATTTGGAATGTTCAAAATATCTTATAAAGATACACATCTTTCTCCTAAGACCAAGTTTTCCATATTTATGAGAATTATTATGAGTATAAGTTGTATACACCATGGATGCAAATAACCTAAATTAGGTTTGTTGTTCTTCCATAGTTTATACGAGGTAGATAAGACAAATTTAAAGGGCACTCGATTAAGTATGTAGGGAATTGTTAACAATTCATTTTCTTAAAAGGAAATTGGTAAGTTAACATGCACCATCATTGACTTAACCATGTCAAATAGGGTCTTATTCCTCATTTCTACTACACCATTTTGTTATGGAGTATAAGGAATAGTTAGCTGTCTAGCTATACATTTTTATTTATAAAAATTTTTAAATTGTTCAGATACAGGTATTCACGTCCTCGATCAGTTCTCAAAGCTTTGATCTTGGTGTTTAGTTTATTCTCTACAAGATTGGCGTATTGAATGAAGAAGCAATCTAATGTTTAAGACTTATGTGAGGTCAAATAAAAATGATCAAATCGTGTGAAATCATATATAAATGTGATGAAATAATTTCCTCCATGTCTTGCCCTTGTATTTATTAGGTCAAAATGTTTGAATAAATAAGTTGCAATGAACTACTAACTCTTTTAGCTTTGCCAAATGATAATCTAGTTGCTTTTCCAATAAGGCAATACTCATAAACATGTAATGTCTCTTTAGTAGGTGATCCTAAAAGATAAGCTCTTGCCAATTTATGTAATCGGTCTTGCCCAATGTGTCTTAATCTAGGATGCCACGTTATGATATCACTATTATTAGGAGTGCTGAAATTTTAAACATAAATAGAAGCATCATCATTAATAGATATATTAATGGTGTCTAACACCATAAAACCATTTAATACAAAAATAAAATCATAAAAATATTATCCAAATATATTATTACACAACAACCAACATACACAATATTAAAGTCCAATTGTAGTAAAGCAAGAACAAACATAAGATTTCATCGAACTTCTAGAGCGTAGAGTACATTATAAAGATAAAGTGTGTAACTGCCTTGCAAATCTAGTTTGCAGGTACCTATCCTTAGCACAGCAGCAAAAACATTATTCCCCATGTATATGTATTTACTTCCCTTTAGAATTTGATGAAATTCCACAAAAGTTGTTCGATCCATTGCTATGTGGTTGATTGCTCCTGAGTCTACAGTCCATAAAGAAACAGATTCAGCAAGCATTCAACAACTGCTAACTTATAAGTTAGAGGGATGATTGTGATTAAACATGACCTTTGGTTTAGTGCAATTACGAGCAAAGTGACCATGTTTACCATAATTGAAACAATTTATATTCTTGTCTTTCTTACCGTTGTGTTTCCCACACTTGTGTTTCTGTCCACTACTACTTGCTTCTATTCTTCCCTTGCTATATTTGGAACCCTTGCCCTTATCCTTTTTATATTTAGAGCCATATGCTTCACACATCTTAGTCTCAGATATGAAAGCCTTGTTTAAAGGCTTTTTAGTGTGAAGTCAATCTTCTTCAAGCTCGACATGACGAGCAACATCATCAAATGTCTTGATGTTGTCATTGTGGGTAAGGTTAACATACATATGTTCTCAATTGCTTAGCAAAGAGTGGACAACAACGTGGACATGTTGTTCATTAGTCATCCCATGCCCAACACCCCTTAATTAACTGATCATGTTAGACATGATTGTAAGATGTTGCCTTATTGTCTGATTTTAGTGCTTCTTGTAACCATCAAATTTGAGGGTTAACTGACGAAGTCTAGCTAGTAGTGGAGGTTCCCCCATACTGAATCTTTATTGCGTCTCAAACTGATAGGGTTGAACAATGCCTTTCAAAACGCAACATTATATCATTCCTCATGTTGCTTAACATCAGAATGTGAGCTACATGATCTTTGTGCTTATAAGTTTGATATGCTTACATATCAAACCTATACTGAGTAGTGTTTTCTTGCTCAGGTTCAACCATCGGTTATGTGATTGTTTCCAGCATTTTTTGCTCTTCCAGGAGATACTCAATCTTACGATACCAAATATCGTAATTCTTTTCACTTAGTTTATCTCCATGATTCAAATCAGCAATAATACTCTTAAATACAGCCACATTGAGCGTTATTGACACCAATTACAAATATTAGTATCTAATATAATTTAAATAACATTTATTACCACTACATTCTAAATTAAACAAATAATAATTTAACACATACAATATAAATAAAAAGAATGTTAAAGACTTAATCAATATTTATTTGTATGGTTTAATTATTATTGAAAATTTAAAAGAATGCAAAATTAGAGTTATTAGTTTCAACAAACAACTCCCACTAACTAATCAATTATAGATGTTTTCATAAACATTCATATAATTTAATTATAACTTAAATTACATAAAATATGCAATTCAAAATAAAACAATCAATTATCTTACCAAAAAAAACTGAAATTAAAAATATACAAAATTAAGAATAATAAATTTTAGAATTATTTTATATTGCATGTACATAAGTAGGGTCTCCAATTACGTCATCTACTTCATCAAAGTCATCACCTTCAAGTTCATTCTACTCAAACTATGAAATGAATTTATCACTACTGCGCTTCTTTTAATACGTCATATATTTTTTTTAGTATAATGATATTTTCTCTCAAACAGTATTTCATCAGCGAGATTATTAAAATCTAAAAATTCTAGCCTATATTCCATTCCATTGATAGTCATATTTAAATACTTGGAGTAGACTCATCTGTCGTAGTTACCAACGATTTGCTTGGATGTGTGAGGGAGAAGAGTTTAAGTTTCTTTGTGACTAATGGTTTCCAAGTTCTGAAGGGAAAAGAAATTGCATTAGTTGATTTGTTTTATTTATTTATTAATTAATTACCAGGTGAGCATTCATATAACCCTATTGCTTAATTGGTTCAATTTCAACGTTATCGATTAATGCACCACTTTATTTATCTTTTATTTATTCATTTTATTGCTCCTGTACATATTAAAACCTTGCATCATATAAGAACTTTGAGGTCAAATTAATTACTAATAAATTCTCTGTTAATTTTTTAAGATCAATAAATTCACTTTTATAATTTATATTTTTTAAGAAAATCATATTTAGTTGTACTGTTTATATTACGTACCATCTTTATATACTTACCAATTAATTGATTTTCTTTTCTTTTATTTTTAAAAAACCATTTATAATATTTTTTTTCTTAATGTTGAATTTCTTTCACATGTAAAATATTTTATAATTGAAATCTATTTTTTCTTCTTTAGATTACAATTATGAAAGGAAAAGTAAATATATATATATATATATATATATATATATATATATATATATATATATATATATATATAATTCCTCATGTTCTTAAATTTTGTTTTTAAAAATAAAATTTTGATAACCATTAGCATGATGAGGTGTTCTCGACCTTTTGTAATGATTATAACAATTAACAAGAATAAAATTTTCAATAATTATAAATCTCTAATTTCTTAAAAAAATCTCAAAATGTTTTAGGGGAAATTAAAATATAAACAAAAAATGCTATATAATAAAATTTGATGTAAAGTATTTTCCTAGAAAACAAACAGGTAAAAGAAATTTTTAAATAGAATCTTTCAGGAAAGTATAAGAAGATATATATGGACTTATTTGGA
>Ga0325410_1002926_pt1 | contig 19197 bp, 8 predicted proteins | sample PopdelMetagenome_16_FD_206182 | JGI IMG/M metagenome (GOLD analysis project Ga0325410, IMG submission 206182) | Populus deltoides microbial communities from Bellville, Georgia, United States - Xylem-PdIQD-R3 | ecosystem: Host-associated > Plants > Phyllosphere > Stem > Wood/Secondary xylem... | reverse complement strand
ATTGGAGTTCATCGATATCTTAGTGCTATCCAGGCACCATGATTGGAGTATTTGATCAAATATGATCATCTCCAATCAATGACATTGCTTGTATATTGGAGCCTCAATTTGTTTCACTAGCACAGAATTAACGAGTATAGAGAGCTTATGTCAGATAGCATATAGGTACATGAAGAGAGATGGTAAAACCTCGTAGCACTCTCCTTGAAGTGCTACTATAGAGTCATAGACATGTGGGTGACCCTTCTTTTTTTCTTTTTCTTTTAAGGAGGTAGATGGTATAGTTTCACCCATAATATTGACTTCATGTTTTATTTGGTGTAGGGCTTGTTTATTTTTGAATTTTAAAAGTGTTTTTGAAACTAATTAAAATTATTTTTTTGTTTTAAATTAATATTTTTTGTGTTTTCGGATCATTTGCATATACTAATGTTAAAAATAATTTTTAAAAAATAAAAATATACATTATTTTGATGTATTTTCAAAAAAAAAATATTTAGCAACCATTACCACACTTTCAAACAACTCGTAATCCATGGTCAAAACAGAATAATAAATTTCTTTCACAATCCAAATCCAGTTTGATATCTAAACCTCGGTGGTTAAGAAAAGGGCACATCCAATTAACCATTAGAACAACTTCTTCATGTTAGTGACCAATTAATTAAACAAACAACCTGTACCTAAAAAAGAATCTCACAAGGAACCATTTTTTTATATATATACACTAAATCCACTTTTAAATAAACCAATCATTAAACAAGCCTTCGGATTTTTAGGGTTGTTAGGGGTGCACCGAACAGCATGCGACGTGCATTGCTCTTCTAACCGTTGGACTGTATCTTCGATTAAGTCAATTTCAAGATGAGCAAGTTGTTAAATAGAAAAGATAACTCTTTTTGAGGTACCCACTGATGTCTCCAGACTCCTTAATGTTGTCGTCAGCTGCCGCATCTCCACTCAGGAATTTTAACTCGAATCCCTTTTAAAACTCCCATACAAACGCGTTGTCGGACGGGCTTCCCCTGTCTCTTAAGATTGACAGGGAAAGTGTCGTTATCATGTGGAAGTGTCATTCAAATGAAACATTTTTTCTTTTTGGCCTTCAAAGTTCTCATTTGAATATTTATTACCACTGTCAAGATCTGCACCGACGGCTTCCTTGTCTGGGCTCGCACCCCGGGTTTTGCAGCGACCGTCGCGCCCTCATACTCATTAGGGTCTGGTGCTTGCCTCGATGGTCGAGTATAGGTCGCAGTCTTTAGCGCCATCTATTTTCGGGGCTAGTTGATTCGGCAGGTGAATTGTTACAGACTGCTTAGCGGATTCCGACTTTCATGACCATTGTTATGCTATCTTAGTCAATCAACACACTTTGTGGGTTCCATGTCAAAATAAACAATGACATTGGTTTTTATTATATCAGACTTTTCTAATAAAAAGAAGCTATCATTAACATAAAGGTTTGTTTAAAATAAACATAAATATATATTTCTCAAATTTAAATTCATTTCTCTTATTCACATATCTATGGAATATTTTAGTGAAAGCATTTTTTTAACTAGAATAACTATTAAAAAAAATATTTCATGATTGTTAAAGCAAGTTAAAAAAAAATATATAAAAATAATGTGTTCATATTTTGTAAGTGATTGAAGGATAAAAAACAAATATATGATAAAATCATGTCAAAATATATTTTAAAATTTTAAAAATAAAAATTTGATTTTAAACAAATATTCATGAGAAGTTTATTATTACTATTAATATTTTGCATTTTATATACATAATAATTGAAAAAACAAGTGTTAACATCCTAATCAAAACCTACGATATTATTTCCGAGCAATAACAAAATTGAAGGGTAGGGGAATTAACTAGGCTTTCTCAGGCTTGACAATATGACAGGGCCTTTGAGCCTGGGCTTTCTTCTTTAAAGCCTCAATGTTTAAAGCTTATTTTAGATTGTAAAAAAATAGAAGGTCGGGCCCACCACTTGATCCAAACAAGAAAAGGTCAAGCCCACGTGTCTTACCTTGTTTTTTTTTTTTTCTAATAGACAAACAATTTGTCGTCCACTTCTTTTTTGAAAAAAAATATGCATATAATGCATTATCTGTCATCCAAGATTCCAACCACCAGGGGTGGCTAGAAAATCAAGTTGGGGTGTTTTTTTATTAACGATTTCATTTTTAACCTATTTTGACACAAAAAACCTAATAAACACCCTAGAAACATCAACAAACTAATTTCTCAACTTAAAACACCTACAACCTACTCCAAAAACACAAAATCAAACTAGAAAAAAAAAATTCTCTCTCAAGCTTATTCTATTTTTTTAGGCAAGGTAAAGGCCAAAATCGACCAATATCAAACTCCTCTCGTCGAATGGAATCCTTTGACTCCATACTTTGTCTTTTTGGTTTCTAGATGACAAGTGATAACTTTCTCTCTCTCTTCTACTATTTTTCAGCAAGTTTCTCTCCTTTTTATCTAACTCAACAACTAAAAAAATAAAATTATGTATCAAAATAAAAATTATTGTGAATTTGGAGTTAACCATATATTCTCTGTGTGTTTTACTTTTTAGTCTTTTATCTTTTAAATTGGTATATTTACCAAAATTCCAAACGTAATTCATCTAATTAAGCTATAAAAAGATGTAATTAAAAAAAAAGTTTAGAAATTAAAAAAAAAAAGTTAAGTGCTTCGCTGCTCATATGAATAGTGAAGCACCATTATATTTCTCATTTCTTTTAGATGTTTTAGGTAATTAGCTCTAGAGTTAAAATTCTATTAGTTCAATAGAGTTGAAATCAAATAGAGGTAATTAGTTTATTAGGTTGCGTTACGTTATGGATTAGATAAAAAAAATAAATGTAAAAAAAATGTTTATGTAGTAGAGTTATTTGGCATTGTTATTCAACCAAGACCAATAAGTCAACCTTGAAACCTTCTAACCCACCTTCTTACCTAACCTAAATTTAAAATTAAATTGTGTGAGAGTTGTCTCGATTTGACATAGTCAACTTGATAGATTCAAAAGCAACCCATAAAATAAATAAAAAGCATGGTTTGGCTTTAAGAAAAATTCAAGATGATACTTTTTTAATATTGATATGATAATATATTAGATTGACTAGTGTTTTACGTCTTAACCCGTCAAACTTGCTACTCAAGTCATAGACTCCACTGGGGTATAATAACTTTATTTTTCAAAAAATATTTTTACTTAGTTATACGATAAAAAATAGGTGTTTGTAAAATCAAATACAAACTAAATATTATAATGTTTGTTTAAGATTATAATAACCTAATAGAAAATAAGCCAAAATAAATTATAAAGATCAATTTTAAATTAATCAAATATTGAATAATGAATTAGGAAAAAAACCAATAAAAATATCGAGTACAAACTTAATGTTCAATGATGAAATTAGAAAAAAAAAAACAAAGAAAAAAAAAGTCACCTCATTCACTATCCACGAACAACGAAGGATGTGAGTCATACCCCCATTTGTTTTTAGTATATAGTATAATTTTTCAAGATTTTCTGAATGTATACATATAATGAAAATTGAGTATATAATGAAAATGAAGTACAAGTAATTTGCAATTGATCCGCCTAAGCTTGTTACGTAGATTCATTTGTTTAGAAATATTAATGATGGTGCTTATTAGAATAAGAATTGATAATTGATGATGTTATTAGTATTAAAATACTAGAGGTTTTATGAATTTTGGATTGGTGCATCAAATGTGCAAGAAGAGTTGTATAAGAGTTGGAAAGTTATTTGGTTTCAAATCTATAATCAAACAATAATATAAATATTAGATGTTCATGGAGTATTCTATGAATTTAAGAAAATGAAAAGTCAAGTTATGAGGAGGTTTATGTGATGTTATGAGCTAAAAGCAATCGATTTTGCTGATTTGAGAGTTTGCTAAATTTGTTATTAAAAATTTAAAATCAAATTTTTATAGTTGGAAAGATATTAAACAAACATCTGGAATTGAAGGAATATTAGTGCAAACACGAACAGGAGAGTAAGCGGTCAAGGTTTAAAGGATAGAGCTTTGGGCATTGTATGGTGCAAAAGTAGAAAAGCCTTAGGATATGCCTTTGGGATAATAAATTGCTTCAATTGGCTAGCAAAATGTAAAGAAATAAATAATTATGCCTTTTTTTATTAGATCCTACTCCAAAATTATGCCTTGTCCATCCTTGCATGACTTGAGCCGTATGCTAGTCCAAGTCTATCATTTGTACATTTGCATGGCTTGGGCCTGCAATTGGCTTGAAGAAAACTGTTTGACCTGTCGGGTCAACCCGGAACTTGGGTGACCCGGCAGAACCAGATAGAGATCCTTTTTTTTTAAATGTGTTTTTCCCCGTAGTCAAAGACCTCTTTTTTTTTCATCTTTTTCAGTTGATTACTAACTCATATCAAAGTTCACAATATAAATACTAGAAAAATATTTTATTTTTTCAATGTGGAATTTAAAGCTCATTAATATATATACTCTATATTCACAAAAAAAAATTGTGTTTTTTCAATGTAGGATAAAAAACCTTTTTTGTTTAAATACTGCATAAAAGGATAAGATAGTATCTTTTCAATATGAGATAAAAAAAAAACCTTTTAAAATAATCTTTTAACATATATCTGCATGGATAGTTTTTTAATTTTTTCATATAAAATATTAAAACCTCAAATATTTATTTTTAATTTTTCCGGGTTGACCATGTGACCCGGGACTCGGCCCCTTGCCAGGTCAATCTCCGAGCGGGGTTTGATAATTATGATCAGAATCTTGTTGATCAAGTGGTTACAAGTTCAAATTTCACCACCCTCATTTTAATTAATAAAAATTAAGCATAATGTAGTATGAGCATGTGTAAGTTTCAAAACCAAAGAGCTTTCACTTAAGAGGATGTGTTAGAGAATAATATAAATCATTTATGGTAGCCTCACTAGACAGTTTAAATTATTGAATTGAATTAGTTTTTTTGACATTGAACATCATGTTAAGTATTAAAAGCAACCAAAGTAGTATAAAGGAAAAGAACTTGAGGTTTGTTACTTCCAATCTAAAAACCAAAACCTAACTTACCAGTGTATCCTTATTGTTCATAGAGCCTTGCTCCTATTTATAAAAAGAATGCACATACAGTCTTCTAAAAGCTATTCCTCACAAGAACAAAGAACATGATGCATGCTATTTTACTTGAGAGGCATGTAAACCTATAAGACTTGCTATATTATCATCTTATGAAGTTATGAAAATTATCTAAATTTGTTGAATGGGAAGTTTATGTTCACAAAACAAAACATAAACGGAGTACCCACCCATTATTATTACTACCAATATTCAGATGAGGAAAAACAATTAACTCATGTTCAAAATTTTTGATACACTCGTGAGAAGAATAAGTTTACAACCATTGAGAATTCAATAAGTTTCATAGCATAATGTATGACAGACAGGGCTCGAATTTTGAGTAAGAAAAATTTACCTAGTTTTGCAATCAACTCTGGTTTGGTGTTGAATATGCTAGAACTTGTAAGAATAGGATACACAAAAGTGATGTGAAGACTTTCTTTTCCTACGTAAAGTATCGTACCTCTTCTTTGTTTTCTTTTGTTAACGGTGTTGCCTCTTTTTCTTCTTGGAAAGGTGAAGACGCTACCTTTCTCCAACTTTTTATTTTTTTTATTTCCTTCCCATTCTCCCTTTTTTTTTTCTTTTTGTGTTTTTTAGGGTCCCTTTTTATAAGAGGATGTCAATCATTTTATAAAAGAATACAATCACTGACTTTATGGAAATTGAATCCTTGAAGATTTCCCTTTTTAATCTGGAATGGAAACTAGCTTAATTACATGTTGGCCACCAACCCTTTTTTGCTCGATCTATATGGAGAGGATCAAGGTAGGAAATATGATTTTTTTTACTTCAAGATTGTGGACAATACGCTCAAAATTATAGGTATATGTTTTTGTTTGCTAGGAGGATCCATTGGTAGCTAGGATTGGGGCGAAAATATGGCAAAAGATCAGCTTCCATATGGGTGATTTCAAAACCCAAAAATAATGCATATTTACGAACAAAATGGTATCATTTTGTTTAAAGATTTAAAACATGTTCTTCCCCAATTTAAACAAAACACACTTAAGTAAAACGATGTTGTTTTTTTTTTTTTTTTTTGCTTCTTAATCAAAATCAAGTCTTTTAATTCATCGTGCTTTTTTTCATACCAATCTTTCTATTTCAGTGCCTTTTGCTTTTCGGTCCCTGAACTTTCAATTCTCTTATTTTGGTCAATTTTAACTTTTTTTCTCTTAATGTATTTCAATTTTGCCTATGATTGAATTGCAATATGTCCTTTAATTTCTCCATTTCTTTCATTTCAGTCATTGGTTCTTCAATTCTTTATATTTTAAGCCAAATTGACTCCTAATTTTAATTTTTCTCTTCAATTAAGCCCTCAATTATTTTGTAACTTGACTATTTATTTCAAACTCATCCTTGTACTTTCAATTTCTTCTGATCTTAGCTAAATTAAATCAAACTAAGCTCTTTTCCCAATTTCATCTTTAATTTAACCCTCAATTATGGCCCCAAAAAATTCAAAACTTAATTTTTACCTGTGATGCTCAATTATTGGTCCAATTTCAGCCCTATCTATTCATCACTATCGGTCTGATTTCATCCACATCATCATCATCATTATCTCTTCAAAATTGTGTTTTATTTTTAATTTTTTTTTTTGCTTTTTTTTGCTTTTTTATGATTATTTCTAATCAAACACAAAATTAATGAAAATTACCAAAATAATAAAAATGGTTAAAGTTGACTAAATTTACTAAAATGACGTGATTTTTATTTTTATGTTTTTAATGGAAGATATGAATTGGGTTCTGACAGTATTATTTGTAATGACCTGGACTTTCAAATACTTTATCATCTTTCCTAACAATCTTGTACGTAAAGATATTTCAAGTAAATTTTTTAAAAATATCATGTACAAGAATATACAATTTATATTTACACATTAATAAGATTTCCAACACTTTCAATATCACATGTGGATATCTTGATTACAAATTTCTTCTTATCCATTACAATGACTTATTTGTCAAAGAAGCTAACTAACTTGTTACCTTTTAAGAAGCGTTGATATCTTATAAGATAATTTCCTATAACACATGCAAAGTTATTGAATTTAATCAGAATTCAAGTAATCATAATGACTAGTACTTATTAATCTATATTAGCAAACCAACATTATTCACTTGCATATACAAAATCCATAACAGTTTTCAACATAATACTTTTCCATCCACCATTGATGAAATCTCTTCCTTTGTTAATATTTATTTTAAATCATCATCATCTCACTTCTAACAATTCCTTAACTTACAATCTATTTTCTTACTTGTCTAAATTTTAACTTCACACTTCTCATAAGTTATTTTATTGTATTACTTCAAAAAATACATAATCAATTAAAATATAACACACGACCTATTTAACCCATTTCCTTTCTCCATACTAATTTCATGGAATGATCCATAAAGTGATCATCAGGTTGAAACTCTTTACATATGTGTCTATAACATATAATTAAATTAGATTATAAGTCATTTATTTCCACAGAAGTCTATTCTCTAAAGACTTTATTACCCTTAAAAAAATTGACTCCAAGTAACCGTACATACTTGTCCATAACCATAACTATAAGACCTTAATCAACCTTAGAAATAATCACTTAATTGTGATTCCTTTACAATATATTCATCTATAATAGCTTACAATTTTTTTCAATTGATACTTGAAACATTATCTTTATTATTGTATTACCCATAGTATACAATTATATTGACTTATATAACCATTCATTGTAAATATTCTTACCATAATTTCAAACCCACCAATTTCATTTGTTTCTTTTGTCATCCTCCAAGATTATTTATTAGTCATCCATCTATTATAATAAAATTTATACCATGTTTCCCTTTTCATTGTATTCTTTCTAAATTTCATCTTTTTATCTTACCAGCATATTAAATTCATTATATTATTTCATTTTGTAACACATTTATTTGTACCACAATCTATTTCATTACTTCAATGAATTCATATTTCAATAAAATTTTGGCATAATTTCCTTTTAATTTTCTATCATTTCAATATCTTCATTTCTTATTTTTCGTGTATAATAACAAATCATTTCATTCATTACGTCACATGGTAGCCTCGGGCATACCCCAGTTCATTAACTCTTTGTTCTACAATTAATTATTTCATCATAATATCATTATCTTCATAATAACATATAAATCTTCAATCATCTTTTATATTATACATATAATATTATAAAAGATATACTCAAGCAACAATAAAATCAATTACTAGGTCTGTTTAGTTGTATGCAATGGACTTGCAACACATATAATAATAAAATAATAGGTTGATCAACTTCATAATTCTAATACAATCATTAATTAGGTATGTTTAATAAATTCTTTACATATGCATTTGCATTACGAATTTCCAATTTAAATTTCATTATAATTTCAATTATTACCAATTTAATATATTCACATTCATCTCTTAGTTTGTCCTTACCAAGGACTATATATTACTAGTTAAGCATCCACATCACAGTACTTTTAACTCTTAACTATCATACCATATCGACCTATTGGCCTTATACCCTTGACAAACATCATATATAACGACCTTAAATTCATAATCTTTATTTACTTTCCACCATATCAAAATCATACATCTTTACATATTCATGTCAAATGATTATTTATATAATGTATATGTTGTTCTAGGATTAAGGCAACAATAACACATGAAATGGGTAAATAAGGTGTTTCATTAATAATAATAAATATTGTAATTAATTCAATTAAACACAATTAACTAACAATATATTTAAAGTGCTTAAAGTAAAGAGTATAGGGATAAAAATTGCAAACTTGGTTTTTAATGTGGTTTGAAAATCCTATATCCACACCTCAAGCACCAAACCAGTTTTGAATATTGTATTCTTTACTAATCCAAGTTAAAGATTACAATGTCCTTGATGAATCCTCACCAAGCCTTTTTTTTCACCACTTGAAGAAATACTCTCTTCAAGATTTTTCACCTTGGTGATGTACCTCACCAATAACAAAGAGTTTTACACTTAAACTCTTGAAGGATTACAATTTGTTTGTATTATAACAACACTTTCTCAAAGAGTAAACAATACAATTGAAGCTTATATCTCTATAGCTCACTCAATAGTACTTAGAATGTATGAAGGTATTTAAGTGTAGTGAGTGTGAGAATTTATACTTTTGTGCAAGAATATAAAAGTTTTAATGCCCAAATATGAGTATGAGTTAGGATTAATGATTTGAACTTGTTTTTGCTCTTAAAATAGCTTCCTTTTTTGTGTCTATATATATTAAATGTTTGTGTTTAATTATGCAATTAGACAAGCCATAAATATGTTTCTAGCAAAAACTAGTTGTTTTATAGCCGTTATTGTTCCTCTGACAGATGAAATGATCAACCAGTTCAAATTGGTCAAGCCAATTGATCGATCAGTTCTAGTAGATTCGTAGGTATTCATCCCGGATGAACAAGTAGTCAACCAGTTCAACTTAAAATCCAGTTTTAACAGTTTTAAGCCTAGTGAATCTTAAACCGACTAAATGCATATCAATCCTAATATGCATACAATGTGAAGTATGTGAATTCATTTTATTTTGTACAATCAAATTAGATATGAAGATTTATAATTTACACTAAAATGAATCCTTAACAACTAAGTCTTCACTTGCTTTGCATCTTGAACTTATTGATTCATTTCTTCATTTAATTATTCATACTTGTTGATGATCTTCATATAAACATGTTTAAACTTATTCTCAACCAAGCATATTATTAGTCCAATTTCATTTAATTTTTATCATCAAAATACATAAAATATTAATACGTGACTCAAAGGTCAATAATATATTCATCACCACATATAGTCAGCATATATTATTTTCTCATTTTAATAAGAAGTGAAATTTCTCTCTTGCTTTCTCAAGATTTTCTCAAAATTCTATACTTTGTATACAAACTCTTAACCCTCAAAATACTTGGACATAAAAACAATGCCAGCATCAACTAAACATCATTAGTCCCATGACTAATCAATTCCCTGCTAATATCAACTACTTGGATACCATTAGCAAGAAACTAATCAATTTCATATCAATATCAATTATACTAATATCATTAGTCTAGCGCACGTGGACGACTAATCAATTTGATCCTAGTCATTAGTAAAACTGATACTATTAGTCGTGGCAGAATAATCGGTTATGATATTCATCAGTAACCATTGATGTTATTAGCCCCCACCTCATGGCAGACTAATCAATTATGTTGGTCATCAGTAACTATTGATGTTATTAGTACCCACCTTATAGCAGACTAATAAATTATACTAATCATCAGTAATCATTGATACTATTAGTCCCCATCTTATGGCAAACTAATTAATTTTTATCAATCTATCCCCAACATTACTTTTCTTTTTTCTTTTTTCTTTCTTACTTTTTTTCATGTTTTCCAATGAAAGCAAACCATTGCCTTCCTAACCATCCATTTTGAATACCAACAAACCTTTAAATTTCAAATATCCTTTTCAACTACAAAATACAACATTGCACTTTAACTTTTTATTTCATTCTTCTCTTCACATCATATATCGATTTCATAATGATATGACAATAAGTAAGCAACAATTTAATAAAGAAAATATGTAAAGTCTTTAAAAAAAAAAAGGGTGTCGAGCACCTACCTGCAGCTCATTATGATCCTGCTCCTACTGTTTGGGGTTTAGTTCCTGGAGTCTTCCCTATCATAATAGCATTTTATAATCATTATCATCATATCATTTTAACCTAGGAATCAATGTTATTAAAATCATGAGTTGACTCCTAAAATCATATGATTTTATAAGTCAATACATGTTTATCGTGTTAAATCAACTTAAAAACTCGGAAAGTGATAAAATCAAAGTAAAATCATATTAAATCGATTGAAATCGTGTAAAATCATGATTTTGAACTCGATTTCACGAGTTTATAAGGAATATATATACTGCAATATAGTTACAGTAACTACACCAAAGAGTCAACAAACTTAGCCACCTATAATTCCACATTAACCCTAGTAGGCAGCAGCCAAGCCTCTCTCCTCAAAGTCCATCAATGTTGACTGTTGAGTGCTCCAAAACAAGCAATCAATCCATCACTGCAATCTGCCTCTCTTTAACCTTCAGTCCTCTCTTTTTTTCTTCACTCACCAACAGGCAATGACATCATCTTCATTCTTCAAATCTCCACTGACTTGTACTTCTGGGAAGCAAATCAATTAATTTGATGAGTGATCTGTAACCTTGAAGTTTATTTGTTTATGGGGCTTTTGAATTAGTTTTCTTAGTTAATCACTACTAAGGAAACTAAATAATTTTGGTATGAGAATATTGGTCTTAAACCCTCTTACTGTCATTTCCACTCCGTGTCTATTCCAAATGATTTCCAATTATCAAGATGTGGGAAGAGAATATGAGCTCATTTTTAGCAAGCAGCAGAGAGTGAACTTTGCTTGTCAATTATTGTGGTGATAGAATTATTTCTATATTAAGAAGGTTTGTTTTCTTTCTTTAATTTTCTAGATTTAAATATCAAGACTAGAACTTAAGTACATTTTACTAACATAGAAAGTGTGTTCTTAATATGTTATAGAGATAAAAAGAAATGTATTCTGACAGATTTAATTATTTTGACGAATTAAAATAATTGTTAATTTGGGGGATGTGGAGCTTGGTTTTTGTGTAGACAACTAAATTTTTTTCTTATTTGGGGACCATTTCTAGCTCTTACGTGGTTGATAAGATGGTGAAGCCAAACCACAAATTCAAGAATATAAGTTTCAATATGGATGCATGTTTTACTTTCTCTATTCTGGATTATATGTGCTGAAAAGAAAACTGATATCTTAATACATGAACTATATATATGTATGCCATTTTAAGGTCAAATTACAAGCATTTGTTTTGCTTTTATCTCTTTTTTCTCGAGGGCTAGTGCAGGGGAATGGGTGGTTTAGCAGAATCAAGTTTGTCTTTTTTCGTTTGAGAAATCAAACTGGTGACCCTTACTCTCGCCATCTCTGCTAGACCAATAGAAACAGAATACTAGAGAAAGGTAACATGTGTTTTTGTCGATAGGTTTTTTAATGTCATTTTTCAACATTGTCATTTGGTATAACAAAATTTATAATTCTTCAATAAACACCTCTTTTAGTTGCTTGCATGCAAATAATTAATGGCACACTCCAATGCAAAACAAAGAAAATATGGCTAGTTGGTCAACTGAAAATGCCACTGAATCCCTTGAAAAGCCCTACTGTAGAAATATGGCTATGGCACACTCTTGAATGGATGAGTTCTCTACTTCACTAGTTGAATTTCTTTTTGGGATAGGCTCTTCACATGCAAAGGATTGTCTTTCGAGAAGAGGGCAACCCTTGTAGGAGTTATTGTCGGCACAAACCACAAAAGTTTTTCCCAATAAGGGTCTTTCAACACGAAGAATTCAGTTTTCATTTAATTTTGTAAAATTACAAGCTCAAAAAAGAAAAAAGAAAAAAGATGGTTTTACTAGCTACATGAACAAGTTCCAAGCATGCTTGACTAATAGTAGATAAAGAGTATGTTCATTTGTCAGTGTTGCTTACATGTATCATGTTTCGATTATTCGTGAATAACCCAACAATATCAAGATCGCATAAATGCTACAAAGAGCATTCAACATGCATATTCCATATCAAACATGATGAACTAATTTGAGCCTTATTGCTTTAGTTTTGTGAGTTCTTTATGCATGTTTGCATAACCCAATGTTTGGATTAATTACAGAACAGATTTGAGTTAGTTCTTGAATTGCTTCCACACCAGCAGATAGTTTATTTTAAGGTTTGTTAATTGTTAGTTAATGAAAGTTACTTAAATTATGTATGAATTTTTATTTGAATCATATATTTTAAAGTGCTTGAACTATATATGAAAAAAAAATTCCTTAAAATTTTACGATCTATTTTTACAATCCGAATTTATTTTATATTTTTCATGCCGTGTCAAAAATGGGTTTTTGACAACCTTGCTAGGAACCATATCCTAGTTAACACATATATTCATAACCCTTTGATTCAACCTTTAATCCACATGTTATATCATCATTTGACAAAAATAATCAGCACATTTTTAAGCAGTGCAATAATGTTCTTCTTTTAATTGTTCATTAATTTACCAAATTCAAAGTTTAAGCTTGTAGCACATTTCAAAACATAACAATTTTCTTGTTATATTTGAATCTCTTAGTATTGAACATGGTCCAAACATACTTTTGAGCTAAGTACACAAAATCCACATTTCGTCATCATTAATTGAATTTTAATAAATGATTCTTTAGCATAACTAAACAATATTTTAAAAACAAAAAACAAGTTTATTCAAACTCTTACTATTTACCCTTTTTATGTTGAAACCTCCTCTTGGAATTTTCTACACATTTTTTTTGTTTTTGCTAATTCCATTCCTAAACATTATGTTTTCAACGATTCATAAGAAATACATTGGTATCAACCCATTCCTAAAGCCTTCTTAATCGAATATGCAATTATCATTTCCATGGATTTTCTTTTGTAATTTCTTCATAAGTTTCTAAGATATATTCATTTAACATGTTTTCAACTTTCATACATTAATTTCAACATCATTTAAATGTAAGTTTTCAAGCCAATTCCTTCCCTTTTCTACACCTAAGTTTCAACCAAATAGGTTCCTACCCCATGGATTATTTCCTCGTACTTTTGTGTCAAATTATACTTACTTATATTTCATAATATCCTTACATTAAGTTTATCACAAAATCAAACCAACATATCAAGGAATTCCTCCCCTTTTGATTTTTCTTCATTTTCCAATTCAATTTCATGCATAATCCACATCTTAAAATCCATATAACATGTTTTCAACCATCAATTCCTTTTTCCCAAACTTTGAAAACCCTGACTCACACATTTCAATATTCTAAGAATAAGAAGAAATAACACTTCCCACGAGTTCAAGATGGATTTGAACATGTTTCCATGGCCATCTTCTTCCAAAGCTTCCTTTCTCTTTCTACATATCATATTTTCCTTCATGGACTTCCACCCTTAACTCATGATTTCACCCTCGAAACCCATTTTCATCATGTTTTTTCTCTCAAATACCAACTCAATCTCACCTAAAGCTCTCAATCATGGTTGACACCCTCAAAAGTTTAGGAGAAGATAAGGGCTTTACAAGCCATTTTCATAGCTTTTAGGTTTGTAATAGCATTTTTGCCTTTTGCAGCTGTAATAGCCTTTGAAGGAAAGAAGTTTTTTTTCCTTATTGACCAATTTACCCCTTATAAATATCTATATATACCTTTCTATTAAATTCAGGTTTGTTGGTATCTTTTACTACCTTTTTGAACTCTGATGACCTTGAAATTTTAACTCGATGTAAAAATATATGTCAGGGGACTACAAGTGAAATTCCAGCTCAGTCCAACAGCCAGATTGAGAGTTATGTCTGATACTGTAAAACTAGTTGGTAGGTAATTATACACAAAAATCTAAATTTTACTACTCAATCCTTCCATGAATCATAGCAGCCATTTCACTAAATTCTTGGAACCATTTTCTTATTAAAAAATATATTCATTTCATCTTTTATCATTTATTTCATTTATGTATTTATTATCATCTTATGGTAACGTTACTATTTTTTTATTCTTACTAGTTTCACCAACATTATGAATTTGAAACTAAACTTAATAATTCTTAATTTTAACTTCAACAATACCCTTAGATTTGTTTGTTGAAATCATCATCTCCACTATATATCACATTTACTATTATTCTTCTCGTTTATGTATTTCTTTTCATCCCAAATTTTCATTACTCATTGAGGTCTTATTACCTTCAGTCATATGTTTACGCATAAATTTATATTATTAATGCTCCTACTATTAATATAATTTTTATTTTCAAGTAGAAAACTCTTAAGAAACTTTTTGGACAGTGACGAAGCTAGCTTTGACTAACAGTTTTTAAATCTGTATAAAAATAAAATTAAATAGCAAATAAAAGGTCAATGAATTTGTGGAGGTGAACCAATTATTTTAGTTTGGGGGTGTCATGAATGTGCGTAATGTCTTGCATGCTGTTTGATCATAATTTGCAATCATGTGGAGGTGAACCAATTATTTTAGTTTGGGGGTGTCATGAATGTGCGTAATGTCTTGCATGTTGTTTGATCATAATTTGCAATCATGTGTTGTTTTTTATTCATCTTAGATCTATAATATGACACTAATATTGTTCCATTAATGGGTTTTTTTTTATTTTCTAGAGTTATATTATTATTTTTATATTTAGATTTTGTTACTATTTTATTTTTATCTTCATATTTTTTTATCCCACCAATAAATTTCTCCTTACAAGCTTTTCAAGAAAAAAAGAATTGTGTTTTGGACTTTGTTTTATTTTTAAATCCCATGGTGTTACAAGTTGATGTAGGCTCAAAGCTTCTCTTCTCTTCTTTTCTTTTTTTTTTGAACTCCTTGTGAATTATTTTATTTTATTTTTATTTGTGTGATTTGGCATATTATTTCAATTTAGAGATAAAGTCAAATTCCAATTTATTTTTGGACATATATTTTTAATTGGTAAGTGAGCTTTAAGCCATGAATATCATGTCCTCTTTAATTGGGCTCTAATAGCCCAATGCCAATGAAGGTGAGAGATTGTGCTTTCCTTTTAATCTCTGAAATTATCTCATTTAAGATCCAAATAAAAAAAAACCCTAATAATCAACCCACAACTTAAGATAAAAAAGTGAACATTAATGTAAACTTGTATAATAAATTCTCATAGATTAGAGATAAGTGATAAACTCATTATGAGGGCACCCTAGCCAAACCGGAAAAACCGAGTCAAACCGGAAAAACCCGAGCCAAACCGGTTTGAACCGGTTTTTGTTCTAAAAAACGAACCAAAACCGGTCGGTTTGAACCGGTTTCGGTCCGGTTGGGGTTTTTTTAAAAAAAATTTGATTTGGTTATTTTTTTTTACAAAAATAGAAACCGAACCGAAAATAATCACCCCTAGTTAATAGCTCAATTTGTCCTTGTAGAATTGGGTTGTTTTTTCTTTTTTATCTGTCTTTATATTCTTAATTATATGAGCCAAATTTATCCTTGAATATACATTAAGTTTACAAGCTATCTTTCAGGTTAGATTTTTAGGTCATCCCATCGAAACCAGTTACTTCATTTGCACATAATGGTAATAATTAAGTTTATATTTTAAATATATGTTGTTAAGTTTCCACGTCACGTGCTTTTTCTTGCAAATTACATGATTGATTTTGGTGGCCTAGCATGGAAATCTCTCCAGAACGGTAGATTGGAAGCTTAATATGTATTCAAATATAAAATTAATTAATTCAATTAAAAAATACAAAGATAAATCGGAGAGATATACAAGGACAAAATCATTAACCCTATATAATCGCTGCATGGATTAGTTTGCTAATTATGATCATAACATAGACATCCGATCGAGTTTATGATTTCCGTAGCCCACCTCAAAATCTTTCCTCTTTATTGTCAACTGATATCTTATGAGCTGGGCTACAAGAAGGAGTTGGGTCTGTATACTTTTCAAACAGCTTTCTGGCTGCACTCCTGCCCTTTGGGGACTTGGAAAGTAGCATCTGCTAGCTTGCAGCAAAGGTTTCAGAACTTGGTTAAAGATAGATGCAGAAAAGGAAGGAAGAAAAGAAACTCTCTTTAAATTGTGATTGAGACTAATATTCTGATTCTGTATTGATTCAGGATATTTGTTATGTCTTTCAAAAATTGAATGAAATGATCCGCCCCACACACAGACTCCCCCTCGTACTACTGCTTTTCAGTTGAAAAATAAGTGTGAGAGAATATAGGATGCATGCAAGGAATCCCAGTGACCTTTTCTTTTTGTATCAAAGCACAAAACAATTCACGAGCTATAATCTGGCCTTCTGGCACTGACGCACTGTGCATGGCAGCAAGCTTTGCTCACTTGTTCACCAGAGGAGCCAAGCACGAAGAGAAAATTGTACATTCCAGCCCCACCGATTTATTTAGTACTTCTAAAACCCGTGAGGAAAGTAAATACCATTCCTTTTGAGAGGCCCTTGTCTCCACGATTCTATTATTCTAAGCAATATTTTATGCAGACAGATTTGTTTGTTCATTGTGGTCAGATTTTCTTTCTGGTTTGTTGTACCTGTATGCCAGAAAACGACTTCCGTTTGCACCTGATTCGCATTTTTCTTGACTGGATTATTTCTTTGGAAACTAAAAGGGATAGCGTAGAGAAACAATGCATGTTAATTAACAGGTGAATATTCGTTCTTATAAATGAAAAAGTTCGGTACTGGTAATCGGCTGTTTGTTTGCTGGAAAATAATTTTATTTTGAAAAGTAAATTTCAGAAAAATAAATTATTTTATAATATTTAGTAGTGTAATGAAAAATAAATTAAAAAATACTTGTCAGTGTTTAGTTATGTCATGAAAAATTAATGAGCTGGAAAATAACTTATTAATGTTTTATTTTTCTCAAGTTTATTAAAATAATGAGGAACAAATCTTATAAATTAAAAAGTTGAATGAGAATGAAATTGAAAAAAATATAACTTCATAAATTATCTCAAATAAAATAAATAATAATCAAAATAATAGAGATCAAATCTAAAAAAAAAAAAAGATGAAGAAATTAAAATATTAATAATAATTAACATTTCATAAATTATTTCAAATAAAATAAGTAACAATCAAAAGAATGAGGAACAAATTTGATAGATAAAAATTTTCAATAAAAAAATGATAAGGAAAAAGCAAATAACAATTATAAAAATGAGGATCGAAGTTAATATAAAAATTAAATTTTAAGAAATAAAATTGAAAAATAAATATTCAAAACAAAATATATATAGTAATCAAAAGTTTGAAGACCAAATTTGATATAATCAGTAAATAATATAACATTTCTAAATTTTTTACAACTTCTGGAAAGTGTTTTCCACCCAAATTTTCCAGGAAAACACTTTCCTGGAAACCAAGCCAAATTTTTCTTTAACTGGAAAGTGTTTTCCGTTGACCAACTTTTCTATTGGCAAACAAACACAGGAAAATTTGGAAAGTGGTTTCCTGAAAAGTGAATTATGGGAAACAAGCATAGCCTAGTAATTTGATTTGAATTTGAGAGGTGTAGTTTAACTGGTCAAACTTTGAGTTTGCTTAGTAAAGATTACTAATTCGAATCTCATAAATTTTAGAATCATTGAAGGTTTACATGCTTGTTAATTTAAAGATCCATAAAATTAATCGAGATACACACAAACTAACTCGGATATCATATTTAAAATAAAAAAAAAGCAATTTGATTGGATTTTCTCGAGCCATTCGTTCAATGCACGAACCATTTACTTATAATGACAAACATGGCAGCGGCCATAAATCCTTCAATAGGAAATCAACAAGACAAAGAACATGAATGATGTTTACGTTTGGTTTTGGTTAGGAAAAAACCATTTAATTTTTAACTTGGACAATCCACTTCAAGTATCTTATCTACTTGTTAAGGATTTTACGGTGTGGCATCCTGCCCGTAGAGCCACATCGAATTCTCTACGAGGCCATTTAGGTCGTGAATTGTTTTTATGCTGTATTTTTAAATTTTAATAGTAGATTTCACTACTAAAAATTAAAAAAAAAAATAGTAAAAATAAACATACATTTGATAAGATAGGTCTCTTAACGCGCTAAAGAAATTTTGTCATAAATAAATTAAAATATATATATATATGTGTGTGTGTGTGTGTGTGTGTGTGTGTGTGTGTGCAAAATGGTGAAGAAAATTAAAATGTACTCATTTATTTATTTTTAAATAATAATATATTGAATCCATTGAGTTCACCTATGCAACCTGAGTTATAAATTCTAATGGGTTTTTAACTTTTTTTTAATACATTTTGATGAAATATAATGATTTG
>Ga0325410_1002925_pt1 | contig 19200 bp, 12 predicted proteins | sample PopdelMetagenome_16_FD_206182 | JGI IMG/M metagenome (GOLD analysis project Ga0325410, IMG submission 206182) | Populus deltoides microbial communities from Bellville, Georgia, United States - Xylem-PdIQD-R3 | ecosystem: Host-associated > Plants > Phyllosphere > Stem > Wood/Secondary xylem... | reverse complement strand
AGGGGTGTTTTTGAAACTAGTGTTTTTGAAACTATGCAAGGATGAAATTGAATTGATTCTTAAAATCAAAATTTAATTATGAATCTAAGTGAACAAATTGAAAGATTGAGATCTAAAATTGAAAGATAAGATTTAAACCTAAAGTACCAAAACAACATTGTTTCATATAAATGAAAAGGCGTGTTTTGTATAAAATGATGTTGTTTTATTAATTAAAAAATAAAAAAAAAAAGAAGAAACGAAGCCATTTTACAGCGTATTGTACACCATCTTCTTCCTCTACACTAGTTTTGCAGACATGAGGGATGGTTTTTCTCTCGTGTTTAAACCATTTTTAAGAACCTCTTTCTCCTCCATATGCCCTGTATGCTACATTAAACACACCTTTGTTATAGTGTGTCATTGTACTCGAACCTAAGCAGAAAATTTGTCACTTAGTAGCCCTGAACCTGTTGCAAAGTAACCCAAAAAGCACTATCAAGCCAGCTTTTACTACTTTGTTTGGACATGCGAAAGGTGGAGATTGAAGGAACAAAGATCAATGGCTAGAAGAAAATGGTCCCGAATGTCCCTTACCATTTATAAAGACCAACCTCATGGCAACGATGATAGGAGACTAAAAGAAGAGAGAGAGAAAAAGAAATAGAAAAACAGCAAAACCTAGCCTAAAAACACCCCTTTTTGCCTATAAAAATTGCAAAAAAAAAAAAAGGGAGAAAAGAACCTGTCAATGCCACAAAACCACCACCCTCCTATACGGCCAGAAACCCATAAGCCCTACAACCTATAAAACTCTCATTTCTTCCTTCCAAACACCCTATAACACATTGTCACCTCTTTTCTTTTCAACCTTTCACTACCAACTTCCACCACTTTTTCTTCTTTCCAACAACTTCCACCAAGAACCTCCATTATTGCATCCACCACCGTTGCTTACTTTTTTACCCTCTATAAATATCAACCTCATGGCAGCTATGATGGAAGACTAAAAAAAATAAAAAGGAAAAAACAATAACAAAAAGAGATCCATACACCAACCCCATCACTCAATCTAAAACATCCACCCTCATGCTCTAAACTAACAAAAATCGAAGCCAAATTCTCCCTTTACCCAACATTATTGAAAATCCCCTTGTTACAATCCAGAAACCTAGTCAAAACATCATAATTCCCAATTATTTTCCTTTCCTTCCTTTCTTCTTCATGCCAATAGCCATCGTGAGCAACCATGAGCTCCTCTATGTCCAGACCTTCATCAACAACTCCACCATGTGCCATAAGCATAACCACCATACTATGAAGGCAGCACCACCAGCCAACAACATCCCTATTTAGCCAAGGTAACTTTTCATCTCTCTTTCTTATAATTCTCTGCTAGAACAAGCATGCAGAACGTGAAATAATTCACATTTTATAGAGGCTAACAACATGGTCACTAGGCTGGGCTGGTAACCAAGTTGTGTGGTTTGGACTTAAACCCAACCCGTATAACTGGTTTAAGTCCAGCCCACTTATAAAAAAAACCTTTAGGCCATTCGTCGGCCTAAAAAATCAGGTTAGTTTGTGTCTGAGCCTAACCCATACACGTGGGCTTTGACATCATACCCTTAGGCCCAACCCATGTCGTTGAGCCAAGCCTAATCCAGACCTTAAAGGCATGTTTGGCACTCCTTATTTTTATTAGGGAAAATAGTACATAGTTTGGGTCTTTAAGGCTTGTTTGTAAAACATGGCCTTAAGATATTTTTAATAAAGATATTTTTAATACATCTAATTTTAAGTTGAGGATGCATTTAGCAAACACGCCTTATAACGTTTTCCATTATCTTTAGGTTACCCTTTTTTAGTGTCTAGCCAAATAGAGCTTTAAACATTTTAAAAAATATTCTGAAATAAAATTCAAGATCATTTTGAAGTTATTTATAGGTCCCTCACTTGCTATTCCAACAATTTTGCTTAATATTAAGTTGTGAATTTACACTATAAGATACACATATAATATTAAAAACATCTGGTTTTTTCTCTGAAATTTCAAAAAAATCCAAAATATTCCCTTATCCCAAAAAGACAAAAATATGTTTTTCTTCAAGAATTTCACTTAATATTAGGTGTAGACTTATACTATAAGATACAAACCTGATATTAAAAACACCTTATTTTTCTCTGAAATCTTGGAAAATCCAAAACAATCCAAAAAATTCCACATTAAAAAAATATAAAATATGTTTTGTTTTCATGCATACGGTCAAATTCTAAAGGTTTTTTTTACATATTTTCTAAAACAAAAATACATTTTTATCATATTTTAAAAATATCAAAAGGAATATCATAATCGGTTTATGATTATCTATTAGGATTTTACAAAAAAAATTCAAAAATTAATTTGTTTAATTAATATTCAGGGTATGCATTTTACAATGTAATGCATACTCCCAGTCTTAAATTCAATGAATTGACAGCAATAAACATTATGAATTAGTTGTAGACTTTATTATTTGAGGGTATAAAATTACACTATAAAATATACCGTTGAATATTAAAGATACCAATTAGGAAATAAATGTGATGCTTAAATTTGGGCCTTAGAACATTTAAGATTTAACATAATAAGGTAGAGACTTCCTCACAAAAGAAGATCTACCTTAAACCTTAGATAAGACTAATAAATAGATACACGACTTAGAATACCAATCAATCAATAATGCAACTTATCATAAGTAGGGTGCATTAGAGGCGACACATCTTTTCTTTGTATAACCAATCCTTTTACCCAAACTCTCAAAGACCATAGGTTTTTTAATGACCATGATACTAGGTGGCCACTTCAAAATCATAACTTTATGATTAAACTCAAAACCCTCTCAATCTAAGAGATAACTCTGTTATTCGACATCATGCACGCCACAACATGTCTTACAAAAGTTATATGTATCTTAAAAAAAAAGCCAATAAAAAACACATTTTAATACCTCATGGGTTGTTTTCTTCAAAATGTCCACCACAAGCATAAGAATGGAAAAAGTAAGAATAAATGAAACTCATTATTAGGCACACACCTTCTTATGATTTAACCTAGACAAAACTTCTACAAATAAGGCTCATCCTAAACATAATACTTTGTATTAGATTTGAGCTTATCTTTATGAGCTTTAGAGAACTTACCTAGCAATTCTTTGGCAACTAAAAAGTTAACTTAATTCAGATACCATAGATGAAATTCATATAAAGCAAACAACTTCTTGTAAGAAAAAAAAAACATTCTTATAGGTACAACATCATGATCATTCTTGCATAACAACCTACTAAAGTGATCAGAAACATGGTTTTCAGCTCATTTTTAATCTTTGATTTAAAGATCAACTTCTTGCAAAGTAAGATATATCTTATAAATCCAGGCTTTGACTCATTTTTATGAAAAAAGTGTTTAAAAATTACATGATTAGAAAACACAATCACTTTAGTTTCAAGGAAGTATAATCTAAGCTTTTAAATGAAAAAATTACAGCAAAGAATTCTTTTTCCATTGTATGATAGTTGCACTAAGCCTCATCAAATATATGTGTTGCATAAGAGATAACATGTAAATTACAATCAATTTTTTGACCTAACACAACTCCAATTATAAAGTCACTTGTGTCGTACATTATCTTAAAAAAAGGTCCTCATTTGGTGGTTGTGCAATTAGTGCCAAAATTAGTCTCTTTTTAAGCTCATTGAACGCATACTTGCAAGCATCATCAAACACGAGCTTCCAATAATTTGTATAGGGGTAATGCTATTTTTAAAAATTCTATTATAAATCTCTAATAGAAATCTACATGTTAAAGAAAAAAACAAACTTCTCACTCATTTGCGAAATAAGGCAAGGATAAGATAATATCTTTTTTAAAGTTATCAACTTTCAAACCTCAAATAAAAATTATATATTCTAAAACTATCTCTTGTTCAACTATAAAATGTCACTTTTTATAATTCAAAACAAGGTTAGTTTTCATGCATCATTTCAAAATAATAGTCAAGTTCATAAGACATGTATAAAAAAAATTACCATAAATAGTAAATTCATCCATAAAAACCTTTATGATTATTTTTACATAGTCTAAAATCAAACTCATTATACATATTTGAAAAGTAGTAGGTGCATTGCATAGACCAAAACACATTCTTTTATATATAAAAATACCAAAGGGGCAAGTAAAAATAATATTTTCTTTATCTTCGAGAGCAATAACAATCTGATTATAACTATTATACACATCAAGAAAGTAATAGTGAGACTTACCTGCCAATATCTCAAGCATTTGGTCTATGTTCTTAGAAGTTCTAAAAGGTTTAGCCATAAGTTAAGATGTCTCTATCTAAACTTTTATTTCATCATTCAGGTTATCAATGTACTTTTTAGGTCTTCTCAATGACTTTCCACTTTGTAATGTGATAAACATGCATTCTCCTTACTAGGCATAACTTGTGAATGCAACTTTTTAGAACCTTATAATTCCAACTTACCAATAATACTAGAAAGTTGTCCTATGTATTTCCCTAAGTTGTTTTTTATATTTGACCTTTTTTTTTGCGCAAAAATTGCATCTTGTTTTGTTGCATTGACAAGGTATTAGAAGCAGGTGATTTCATCATATCCTCTATTGGCACACCACTATTAGATTTATTTGTTTAAGGTGGTGATGGTGGTCTAGGTTGATATTAGGTATGTCCTTGGTTAACACCTTGGTTTTATGATGCAAAAACACCTCTTTAATCCCCATATCTCAAGTTAGGATGATCCCTCCATCTAGGATTATAAGTATTAAAATAGGGATCATACTTGTGTTATGGTTATGGGATCATTCCCATAATATTAACTTGATTTGTAGAGTTATCTTGAAGAGGTGGGCAAGAATCAGTACCATGCCCTTACATCATATAAATTTTATAAGTCTTAACCTGTTGTGAATTACCTATCACTAAAGAACTCACCAAAGAGTTTAGAGCATCTAGTATTTGCTTAAAATTAGAAAAATCTACCTCATTAATATGTTTAATAGGTGTGTTTATTCCTATGTCAAATTATTGAGTATTAACAGTAATGTTGGAGATTAATTATTTAGAGAGCTTAGGTGTTTTATTAATTAAAGCTCTTTTATTAGCTATATTTTTCTTGCTCCTATCTTGAAGATTAAGTCTCTCATAAAATTATTAAATGAGAAGTTTCTCAAAAAAATGGTGTTAAGGGCAACTAAAATATAATTTCTTAAACCTCTTATAATATTCATGTAAAGATTCTTTATTCATTTGCCTATCCCATAAATGTTTTTTCTTATACTTCCAAACCCAGACACAAGAAAGTACTTTTCAAGGAAAAATATTTGCATCTCTTGCCATGAGGTGATGGATCCAGAGGGCAGATAATATAACCTATCTTTTATCAATTCCTTCAAACAAAAAGAAAAAGGCTCTTAACTTGGTTTTCTTCTTAGTGACCCTATCAAGTTTCATACTTAAGCAAACAACATGAAATTCTTTAAGATGCTTATAGGGTCATCATTTGAAAAGCCATGGAAAGAAGGAAGTAAATGAATAAGATCATATTTATTCTCAAAAGAAACATCAATTTATAGAAAATTAATGCAAAGTGGTTGTTGGTTGAAGTTTAGAGCATCGAGCTCCTTGAGAGTGTGAGGTTGTTAGATGGCCACGAGGGTATGTTCATTGATGGAATTTTTTAGTGATGCTTGTTCAAAAATAGGTGGTGTGAAGCCTTATTATTGATTCACATTCTCCTATAGTTCACTTGCCAAAGGATGCACACTTGGTGATACAGAAGTTATGTGTCATGACCCAGAAACATATTTAATTTTTATTCGGAGTAAATTTTTTAGGTAAAAAGATGCAATCAATAAAAACAAAACAAATAAATAATCTAATGTTTACATAACTTGTATAATTAAATAATTTTAAGAAAACGATAAAAACTTAGATTATAAACATCCTTTAATTGGGCACATAATAAAACCATATGCTAATATAACAAGAATATTATCCTCAATTACATCCCCAACAAAAAATAATTTAAACATTTAGATTTTTTATCACATAGATAATATAATAACTAAATATTGTTGCTTTCAATCACAGGAATTTTAAATCATACCCAATAATATATTTACTGCCTAATTAAATGAAGTAATTATCATGGACACATAATCAATTTAAATATCATTTTGCCAATCCGTATCTAATCTATTCTTTAGTATATTATTTTTCTGATATTGGAGAAAGAAAGAAAATCTTCCAATACATCCATTTAACAAGATATTATTTCCATTAACCAGGAATTAATCTTTCAACTCACTCATTCAACAAGACATTATTTCCATTAACCAGGAAATAATTTCTCATTCAACAGGGTATTATTTTCATTAACCAGAAAATAATCTTTCAGCTTGCCAATTTAACAGACAATATTTTCCTTCCTTTTATTTCAAAATTTTTACATAAATTATTATTTAAAAGGAATTCATTATAAAATGTTAAATGAACAAATAACTTATTACGAGATGTTTAACATCTACTTGATGTTTATGAGCGTGAAGTGATTCCCTATTGTTGATTTGGTCCCACGACCTCTTCTGTAACAACAAAAATCAACATGTCATTTATCATTTATAACCAAATGATAAAAATCTCATTTCATCTATTTTTTTTCATACATTTCACATTCTTTTCAACTTAAAGGTCCACCTCTTTCTCATCGGTTTCATTTTGAACCGTTACGGCTTAATGCTAGATACACATTTCTTGACTTAATTATATCTGATGCCTTTCAATAGATTTGATAGAAAAAAAAAATTATACCATGACTCAAAAATCTATAAAGAAAAAGGGTGACAAAGTTTTTGCAAAATTATTATTCATTCTTTCTATTAACATCTATAACTTATGATTTCCCACAATGTCTGAAAAATTTCATCAAATTCTCCAATTCTCTAATTTTTTCTGTTGGCCAAAACCAATAGTTAAGGGGATGAGGTTTTGTTTCTTCCACTCTTCAATTAAACACTTACCCAATTATAATTCATACTTTCTAATATGGTTAATTCATGATTTGTATCATTTCAAAGATTAACACCCTAAATTCCTAATTTCACATAATCATGGAAATTTAATTTCTTCATCAAAACATATAATTATAACAATTAATCACTTTGAATATATTCTTTAACTTACATGGATAAGAATTCAAAAGATGGATGCAAGATATTCAAATTCTCTTCTCCTCTCCTTTTCCTTTAACCTTAGCTTTGAATCTCTTTCTTTAAAACAACTTCCAAACGCCAATTCACCTCCCTAAATTGTTTAACTAGTTTTAATCAATCTATTTACACTTCTCCTTCTTTTTTTTTTATGCACTTAGCAAAAACACAAGTGAAAAAGCACACAAATTCTCCCCCTCTCTTATGGTTTCTAGTTGTCTGCCAAGAGAAGAAAAAATGGGCATTTATATAGTCCAATCTTTTAAATTTTACATATTGACCCCTTTTTATATACTCTACTCATCACTTTATTACTTGTTACGATTCGTGCACTTGTGAAATTAGCCAACAAGTTTTTGGCGTCGTTGCCGGGGATTTTAAATAAAATTACTAATAATATCAATATAAATTAAATTTGATCTAATTTGATTGCCTTTTGCCTTCAGCTCTTTAGGTGAGTTGTCTAGTGCATGAGAAGCAATAAAAACCAGCCGTTGTTCCTGTATAATCCTGAGATTGAGAGAATGCAAGGGGATTAAGAAAGAAAACGTGAGAAACTCAAAACAGTTCAAACATCATGGCAGACAATGAAAATCCTGAGCAAGACACACGGGCATTGAGAGATTTTGCTCTCCCATAGGTGACAGGAATCCGTTCTATTATCAGGAAACCAAGGATTGAGGCCGGCCAATAATTTTGAGATCAAACCTCAATTCAGTTTTATTGGTTACCAAGTGATTATCCTAACGCCCATATTGCTAGTTTCTTGGAAATCTGTGACACATTTAAGCATAATGGTGTTACTGATGATGCCATTCACCTCAGATTGTTTCCAATTTCTCTGTGAGATAGAGCGAAGAACTAGTTAAACTCCATGCCTGCAGACTCAGTTATCAGCTGGGAAGATTTAGCTCAGAAATTCCTTGCTAAATTTTTTCCACTAGCCAAGATAGCAAAAATACGCATTGAGATATCTAATTTCGCCCAGCTTGAGAGTGAACCATTGTATGAGGCATGGGAGAGATACAAGGATTTGCTCAAGCGATGCCCTCACCATGGATTGCCAAAATGGATACAGGTGCAGAATTTTTACAATGGATTGAATGCCTCCACAAGAACACTAATTGATGCAGCTTCAGAAGGGGCTTTTATGAGTAAGTCACAGGATGATGCTTACAACTTATTGGAAGAAATGGCCATGAACAATTACCAGTGTCCAAATGAAAGAAGCACACAGAAGAAGACTATTGGGGCGCATGAAATTGATGCAATCACGGTATTAACAACTCAAGTTTAGTCACTGACGCAACAACTAAAAGCCACTCAACTGACAGCAAATGCCATCCATACAACGTGTGACTTCTACCATGGAAATCACACAAGTGAAGAGTGTCAAGTTAGGAACCCTTTCTCTCAAGCAGAACAGGCTCATTTTGTGTCAAACTACAATCGGCAGAACAACCCCTACAGTGTAACATATAATCCCAGCTAGAGAAATCATCCCAATTTCTCAAAACTGTCATGAAGAATCTAGCCATGCCATCTTCAAGTGAGCACATAAAAGAGAAATCAAGACTTGAAGAAGCTATAACACAATTAGCAAACAACACCAATAGATTCATGACTGAAACAAATACCAATCTACAGAACCAAGCAGCTTCAATTCAAAATTTGAAGGTTCAAGTTATCCAGTTAGCCAAATGCTCATGGGTAGACAACAAGGAAATCTACCAAGTACAATTGAAATTAATCCTAAGAAGCAATGCAAGGCCATAACCTTAAGAAGTGGAAAAGAAGTGGAGCAGACTATTGGAAACAAGAGTGCAGGAAAAGAAGAGGAGGAGCAAATGGCTAAACCACTTCAGAATATAAAAAAATCTGATCCTCTGCCAGAACCAACGCAAGAAATAATACAAAGACTTCCATTTCCACAGCGACTCAAGAAGAATAAACTTGATAAACAATTTTCTAAATTTCTTGATGTGTTTAAAAAACTGCAGATTAATATTCCTTTTGCAGATGTTCTTGAACAAATGCCAAGCTATGTGAAATTTCTGAAGGACATCCTCTAAAAAAAAAAGATAGAGGAATATGAGACTGTTGCTTTTACTAAGAAATGTAATGCCATTTTGCAGAAGAAATTGCCTCCTAAACTTAAGGATCTAGGGAGTTTTACTATACCATGTTCCATTGGAAACTCTATATTTGAAAAAGCTTTATATGATTTAGGTGCAAGTATTAATCTCACACCTTTATCTATTTTTAAGAAGTTTGGTTTAGGTGAAGCAAGGCCAACCACAGTAACATTGCAGCTAGCTGACAGGTCACTGAAGCATCCAAGAGGAATAATTGAAGATGTACTGGTGAAAGTTGGCAAGTTCATCTTTCCAGCAGACTTCATCATACTAGATATGAAGGAGGATAATAAGATTCCTATCTTGCTTGGCCGGCCTTTCTTGGCCACTAGAGGTGCGTTAATTTTTGTGAAGAAAAGGGAGTTGCGGTTAAAGGTGAATGAAGAGGAGGTGATTTTCAATGTGTTTAAAGCCATTAAACAGCCAGATATGGGGGAGAGTTGCTTCAATATTCAAGTGGTGGACACCTTAATTAATGACAAGGTCAAGCTTCCAACTGACCTGTTGGAAGCATGTTTGGTAAATAATGTACTGGAGGAGGATGCTGAGATAGCAGAATAGACATGTTGGATGGATTTTTTTGAACCTAACCGCAGAAGATACTTTGAAGATTTGAGATAAGCACCATCAAAAATAAAATCAACCAGTGAATATGCATCGGTTCTGGAATTGCAACCTCTGCCAGAGCACCTTCGGTATGCATATCTTGGAGAAGCTTCCACCTATCCTATGATAGTCTCTGCAAAGCTGTCCAAAACAGAGGAAGAAAAATTGTTGAGGGTGTTGAGAAAACATAAGGCAGCTCTCGGGTGGGTATTGACAGATATTAAAGGCATCAGTCCCTCCATTTGCATGCATAAAATTCTATTAGAGGATGAAGTCAAGCCAACAGTAGAACATTAGAGAAGGCTTAACCCGACCATGAAAGAGGTAGTCCGAAAAGAAGTTCTGAAATGGTTAGATGCTGATGTTATTTATCCAATCTCTGACAGCTCATGGGTGAGCCTAGTTCAAGTTGTGCCAAAGAAAGGAGGAATGATAGTGGTAAAGGGTGCAGATGATAAATTGATACCTACTAGAACGGTAACTGGATTGAGGATTTGCATGGATTACTGAAAGCTCAACAAGGCAACTTGCAAAGATCACTTCCCCCTACCATTCATTGATCAGATGCGCCGAGCATAAATACTATTGTTTCTTAAAAGGTTATTCAGGATACAACCAAATAGCCATCGCATCTGAGGACCAAGAGAAGACCATTTTCACTTGCCCTTATAGTACTTTTGCTTTCAGAAGAATGCCTTTTAGGTTGTGTAATGCACCAGCTACCTTTCAGAGGTGCATGATGGCTATCTTTTCAAATATGGTGGAGCAAATCATTGAGGTCTTCATAGATGACTTTTTTGTATTTGGAACTTCTTTCGATGACTGCCTGGCAAAGTTGGTGTTGGTTTCGGAGCGTTGTGAAAAGACAAACTTGATATTGAACTGGGAAAAATGTCACTTCATGGTAAAGAAAGGTATAGTGTTGGGGCACCGGATTTCAGAAAAAGGAATAGAAGTAGACAGATCTAAAATTGAGGCAATAGACAAGCTTCTGCCACCAACTACAGTAAAAGGAATGAGGAGTTTCCTTGGCCATGCGGGATTTTATAGGAGGTTCATCAAAGACTTCTCTAAAATATCCAAACCGTTATGCAATATGCTGCTAAAAGACACAAAGTTTTAGTGTGATGAGGAATGCAAGACAACTTTTATGCTGTTGAAAGAGAGATTAGTGACAGCTGCTATTGTAATTGCACCAGATTGGGAGAAACCATTTGAGCTGATGTGTGATGCAAGTGATTATGCAGTTGGAGCAGCGGAAAAATAACGTGTTTCACATCATATACTATGCCAGCAGAACACTCAACGATGCCCAGCTCAATTATACCACAACCGAGAAAGAGTTGTTTGTTATGGTCTATGCCTTTGATAACTTTCAGCCTTACCTGATGGGAAACAAGGTGCTGGTGTATACTGATCATGCTGCAATTAGACACCTAGTGTATAAGAAAGATGCCAAGCCTAGACTCATCCGTTGGATCCTGTTACTGCAAGAATTTGATGTTGAAATTAAAGATAAAAAGGGGATTGAGAATGTGGTGGTAGATCATCTTTCACAGCTGAAATTGACACAGCAGTTGGAGCCTAAATTCATGATTATAAATAAAAGCTTTCTTGATGAAAGAATCTTAGCAGTTCCACTAACAGTTTCATTCCCTGGTATGCAGATTATGTCAACTTTCTTGTAGGTAAGATCATCCCGCCAAATTTTTCTTACCAACAAAAGATGAAATTTCTTGCTAAAGTCAAACATTACTTCTGAGAGGAGCCGATACTCTATTGGCATTGTGCAGATCAAGTCATTAGGAGGTGCATTCCAGAAGAGGAAATGAAAAATATACTGAAGCATTGCCACACACTTGAATATGGGGGACACTTTGGAGCGCAATGCACTGCAGCCAAAGTTCTGCAGTCTGGTTTTTATTGGCTCACTATGTTTAAAGATGCTCATGCTTTTCTTACTGCTTATGATAGATGTCAGCATACTAGGAATATATCTTGACAAAATGAAATGCCACTGCAGAATATCCTAGAAGTTGAATTATTTGACGTTTGGGGCATCAATTTCATGAGACTTTTTCCTTCATCCTACAACAACAAATACATTCTCTTAGCAGTGGATTATGTATCAAAGTGGATATAGGCAATTGCAACGCCTATAAATGATGGTAAGGTGGTACTTAATTTTCTACAGAAGAACATCTTTACCTGATTTGGTACTCCTAGAACCATATCAGTGATGAAAGAACTCATATTTGCAACAAGCAGTTTGAAGCACTGTTATCTAAGTATGGAGTCAGACACAAAAGAGCGTTGGCTTATCATCTTCAGACAAATGGCCAAACAGAGGTATCAAATATAGAGGTGAAGCAGATCCTAGAAAAAACAGTATGTAATTCTCGGAAAGATTGGGCAACAAAGCTAGATGATGCATTATGGGCATATCGAACAACATTTAAAACACCATTGGGAATGTCTCTGTATCGATTAGTTTTTGGGAAATCATGTCCTCTTCTTGTTGAATTATACCATGAGGCATACCGGGCAATGAAACAACTGAACATAGATTTGCAGGTTGCAGGTGAGAAAAGAATCCTGCAACTTAATGAGATGAATGAATTTCGCAATGAGTCCTATGAGAATACCAAGATATACAAGGAAAGAACCAAGGCATGGCATGACAAACACATTGTACGTAAGGAGTTTGTCCCTGGTCAACAGGTATTACTCTTCAATTCACGGCTCCACTTGTTTCCTGGTAAACTTAAATCACGGTGGTCAGGATCATTTATAATTGCGAAGGTATTTCCTTATGAAGCAGTAGAGGTCACTCATGATGAAAAAGGAACATTCACAGTGAATGGGCAGCGTCTGAAGCATTATAGGACTGGAGAGTCAATTGGAAAAAGGGATGATATCCCTCTCACTTCATCTTAGCAAAATGAAAAGGTCAAGCTAATGACTATAACTAAGCGCTGATTGGGAGGCAACCCATAAAAAAAAAACCTTATTCATTTCATTGAGTTGTGCAGGGATGGATCATACAAGCAAATAACCAGGAGCAACAGCAAACTCACACCCACATAGTCAAAAGGAAGTATTCATAAGCCTTTCTATTCTTTGTTTTTCCATTGAGGACAATATGGTATTTAAGTTTGGAGGAGACATTGTATGCTTTGACTATGAAAGACATTGCATACTAGGACTATGAAAACAAAGGGTGTAAAGTGATATGCATTTAAGACCAACTTTGACATTTTTAGGTGCTTCATTATGTATCTATGATATTCCTTGGCTGAGAGCAAATAATATCTTATAAAGTTGGATTAAGCATGATTATTTTCTTTGGAATTATTGAAGTACGCTTTTCTAGAAAATTCATGTGAATTGTGTAGTTATGCATAAAAGATAAGTGTGCTATTTCTTTCTTGTTATTACCCTTTGAGCAAAATATTAAAACAAGGAGTGATAATGAGTATGAAAGTGAATGAATAAGTATATGATATGTATCTCTCCAATGTTTTGAGTTGCTTAGTAACTAGGAGTATTCATCACAAATGTTTACTTTTACTTCAAATGGCAACTTAAAATATGAGTATGCAAATGCATTTTAAGTTTGTGACATGTTAAGTAACTGGGTGCATTCATCATAAATGTTTGTATTCGCGTCAAAAAACAAGTGATAAATTTTTTTAAAAAATCACCTTTGTCAAAAGACAAGTGAAAGTGTGTTGTTGCTCCCAAAGTTTGTATGAGTGAAAAAAGGTGATGGCAGAATGATTGTGTACAATTCAAAAATGCTAAACACATAAAACACATGGATGAGTTGGAAGTTTGTACAATGATCTCCACAAAGAGTAAGAATGCTTAGTTTTCCATTATCTAATATTGTCTATGAGCTAAGTCAAGAAATGAATGTTGCACGAGGGAGCCATTTAAATGTGAAAGCTAAACTTATCATAAGCTTTTAGCCCTCTGCTTTCATAGTTTCCTTTTTGCTTCAGGACAAACAAACATTCAAGTTTGGGGGTATTTGATAAGGGAATTTTTAGCATGTATATTTTCCACTATTCATGCTTGATTTTGAAATATTTTAGATGTGTTGCACAAGATAATTAGAATTTTGGATCCCTTTTTGAACTATTGATCTCGTGGGAAATTGATGTGTTTTTAGATAATACTAGGTTACTGAGTAGGCAAAATCCGGCAGTAAAACCGAACATTGATTTATTGTGTGTTGCAAAGGAAGCTATACAACTCAGTTCCAGATGTTCCTCACCATTTTCAAATATCTAATATGAAGGTCTACAAAACATATGAAGGGCATATAAATCAGTTTTGCTGTGTCGAAGCCCAAAAAGCAAGTCGAAAAGCAGGGGTTGAATCAGACCCGAACTTCCTGCTCTCTAAATACTACCTCGGTTTATGGTCTTTATCTCAAGTCTTAGAAGTCCAAAAATTACAAGATTAGTGTTGTTGGAAAGAAGATTCAATTTTATACAATTTCTCCAGAAATAGAGATCTTTGAATTCACATGTTTCATGCCTCAAATCTGGCCCGCAATGTCTGGGTAGGAAGGAATTCAAATCAGAAAAAGAAACTATCTTCATTCCAGCGAGGGTAAAAGGGCCATAATATAAAAGAAAAAAAAATATCTGCAAGGGAGGTGTGCATACATAGAGAGACCCTAAAATAGACTAAAAGGGGAGAAGAAGAGGCGGCACAAAGAGGGATGAAAAACAGAGGCAAAAACAGAGAAGATTTGGAGGACACCTATCTATTCCATTGCCATTCTCTGCTTTTGAGTGATGTTCATTGTATCAAATTTTTTTCTTTTTAATTTAATTATGGAGTAGACTTTTATTATGGGATTTTTTATGTAACCTTACTATAAATATGTGAACAATTTCTTCGATTGAATTATTAAATTAAGTTGTTGAGTATTTCATTCTATGTGTAATGCTTGTGTATGTTTGGCCAACATCTATATGATTTAGAATTCCATTTAACACTGAGAAGTGATAATTGTTTTAGCTATTATTTGAAATACCTTAAGAAATCTATAGGATAGAGATATTCTAAGAACTTTTGTAATCGTTAAAGGTTTTACGGTACTTAATAAATTTCGACAAGTTCAGAACTTTTATAGGGTATATGAAATTTGCTTGTTGAAATAATTCATTGATACTCGAGAGAGATTAATGTTTAAATTAGAAAAACCTAATTGTCAACATTAGGAGTAATTAATTCAATTGAGAAAGTTCACATAGGAATAGTTACAGTAAGTCAGAAATCCTAGAACAAGTATAATTGAATTCATTAATATTTAATCAATTGATTGTTTGTTTTTAATCATTATTTTTTTTCATAAACTATCTCATTAGATTCCTCAAAATAGATCATAATTTAAAAGACTTTAGTAATTAGTAGTAATTTTTACAAATCCTCGGGGGATGATACTCTACTCATCACTTTATTACTTGTTACGATTCGTGCACTTGCAAAATTAGCCAACACTAATATTCAATTTAAATAATAAATAATTAAAATTAGAGTTTCGTTTACAAATTAAACTAACTAAAAACAACTTAGAAAGCTAAGAAAACAAAAGAAATCAATTCTGAAAAGTAAGAGGCAAAATCATCAGAATGTAAAACATAAAGAGAAAGGATTTTTAACTTCATTTGTAAGAAAGTATTATTCAATGATAATTAAACATCAATAATTGAATTTAGACATGTTTTCTAATATGATTTATGATCATGAATAAATCAACCATGAAAAAATGTTTTTCAACCTATTGTTGCTTTTTAGTTAACCTAGCATTCGTGCATCAATTAACTCTGATCATATCGTAACCTTTATTGAGTACAAAAGACTTACTGATGTGATGTTGTTAAGATTATGATAGGTGAAATTGATTTATGTTAATCAAACATGCATGAGGGTTAATTTAATCAAGACTTATATTTTCCATGTAGCAAACAATCAAACATGGGATCACAAATTATATACTTCTGCTATATAAGTTAAGTAGTCATGCATCTAACATAAAGTAATCAACAAGCAATAGATTTAAAACCAAAAAATATATGATGTGTATCATATAGAATTTCAGTCACCAATCATCAAGTTTAATAATAGAAAAACATAAGATATTCATGTAGCACAATCAAATTTGAAATCATTTTAGATGAAAATCCTCATGATAATTTAATATCCAAGATTATTAACCTTTTAAAATTTAAAACTAAACTTGCATAAAATTCATAAGTGTCGTAACTTTGAAAAATAAAAAACATGAAAAGATAAAAAAAAAATTATAATAACAAATCCCCCCTCTCTTTTATTATATTTTGAACATGATCACCTCTTCTTTTTTTAAGGTAGGGTCAGTTATGGGTAATCGAGGAGCTGGAGAAGTTTTCCCGATTAATAATTAATTTCTAATTATATTACTTTTAAGTTCTTCTTATACTAATATAAGTTAATGACTTGTTCATTGACTTTGACCTTCTATTAGAGTCTTCCTAGTCATGTGAGACCCCTTTCATGTCATTAATGAGTTTCCATATCACCATCCCAATATAGAAAGATGGGTTGGACTCATGCTAGTTTGCTGGTAGATTTCAAATATGACTTCTCTCTCATCTAGATGAGTTACTGAGTCTCACATATATGAATGAAAAGCTTGAGATGTCTAATTTTTATCTCCACTAGAATTGTAGAAAGACCACTTATAGCTACATATATGGTCCAAAGAGTACATGAAGGTCAAGTCTAGTAGATTTGAAAATTTTAAATCAATGTTCTACCACATCTTCACCTGAGCTTCTATGCACCTTCATAACATTTTATTTATGCTTTGACCAATTATAATCCCGCTATGATTCCTTATTCTAGTTGGATTTCTAATGCACCTTCATAACATTTTATTTATGCTTTGACCAATTGTAATCCCGCTATGATTCCTTATTCTAGTTGGATTTCTAATGCAATTAGGATTTGCATTTCTTAGCTTCAATGGCATGTCTTAATGTGCTATTATTAGTCAATTCCTTGTAATTATGCTAAATATGTTTTATTGAGCTCCCTTTTACACTTGTGTTTTTATAGAATTATTAAGCACAAAACAAGTTAAGTAAGTTATTGTAAGACATAAAACATGCATAAAAGACTAAAAGTAAGGTACTAAAAAGATAGAATCATATAAGTGTATCAATCATTCATTATGCATCTAGACTCAAGTGTACTAAAAACTGTATAGTTTATATGAATAATTCAGTTTTTTTTTCTTATTTTGGTCGTCCAATTTTATTTCTTTCTAATCTTGTTTTTGAAGTTATATCAGCATGGTTTTATATGTCAAAAATTGTTTTCTCTTTGCATGCTTCACATATGCAAAATGTTAAGGAATATTTTGATGTTAAATTAAATATCAAAATTTCAAAATAGAATCTTAGGTTGTAGTCAAGAAAGAAATTCATAAAACAAATACCAAAATAAGTAAAAACATAGACCCCAATGTTGAAAAGGCATGGAAAACTTAATTCCAGTTCTTTAATTTTGAGTTTATGCATTGTTTGGTCCCTAGATATTTTAGAATTTTACACTTCAATCCCAAACTTTAGTTTTTTACACATTTCAGTCCCTGAATATTGAGAAAAGAGAGAGAGAAAGTACTCGGATGACCACAATATAACCACTTAAAAGTCTGATCTTGGTGTCAAATAGTTTGTCATTATGAAGGGAGTTTATTTAAGGTAGTGTTGCCCTTTAAACATGTTGAAACAAGTAGATTAAAGTCTATAAAGTTTGTGTTTATTTGTTTAATTTTATTTTTTTGAAATGATTAAAGAGTGTTTTGGGGGTTGTAAATATATTTATTGAGGTTCCTATGATGTTTTTAAAATATTTTCAAGTGAAAACAAGTTAAAAAATAGGTTTTTAAAATCTATAACCTGGACCTAATTTTTTAGTTGTCGAAGATGATTGGTGGTCGACAAGTCTTCTACCACAATAGATTATGTGTTGTCCGTTAAAAAATAAATAGAGTGAATGACACAAGTGTCGTCCACTCTTTTAAAAAATATTTCATGAACAAGTTTTTAATTTTTCATTATTTTTATTTATTTAAATTTTAATTGATACACTCTTTTTTATTTTTCAAATTGTTTGGTTTAGTTTTTTGAAATAATAATTAATATTTTAATTTTTTTTAATTTTATAATACTTCAAAAAGATGATTATTGTAATTTGTATTTTAAAAAATATCTTATATTTATATAATGCATTTATAAAAATAAAAAATAAAGATCGCTTGTTGTTAGCAACCGAAATTAATATCTAAGATAAAATAAATAAAAATATATAAAATATTTACATGCGTGTTTATCTTTTATTTTTGCTACAGGAATCAACTTTTTGTTTTAATATCTAATTAATTTTAACTATTCTTTTCAATTTATGAGTCATATATATTTTAATTTAGTTTATTAAATATAAAATTTTGAAAAGAAGAAGAAAAGGAAGATAGAAAATAGTGAATAAAATATTTATAATGGGGAAGACTATCGGGGAGGGGAACGTTCCACCCCACCTCATAATCTTGTCCTGTTATAAATTTTTCTTTGGCACTTTTTATGAATTATGAACTTCAGTCCTCCAAGTGCAGCCATCTTTTTATGAACTATGATCAATCGTGACGGCATCTCAATGAAAATTATTTCTTCCAGATGATAAAATTTCTAAGCAAATGCTTTGATTTTCTCCAAAATGTGTCATTGTCGTTTTTAAATATTTAATTAGTGTCAATCTCATAATATTCTTGTCGAATTTGATTTTTTAAATTATTTTTTTTCTTATATAGATATCCTTACATTATTTTAAAGAGCAAGACTAGTCTCGTTCATGTTTCGTGACTGTTCTTTTTTAATAAGTATGATTCTTGAAGATCGAATTTGTATTCTCATCCTTACAGAGATATAACAGTTTCTTAACCATTAGACCAACACTTTATTGGTGTGTGTGTGTGTGTGTGTGTGTATATATATATATATTGATGGTTATAAATTATAGTTCTACTGAGAAAAATCTCTACATCCATCACTGTAAATAAGATAAATTAAACAACACCGAGGCTTGCAGCTTAGTGGCCTTGGCAGGCTTTGCCCTGCCTATGTGCCCTGGGTTCGAGCCTTCGCGTGTAC
>Ga0325410_1002924_pt1 | contig 19204 bp, 17 predicted proteins | sample PopdelMetagenome_16_FD_206182 | JGI IMG/M metagenome (GOLD analysis project Ga0325410, IMG submission 206182) | Populus deltoides microbial communities from Bellville, Georgia, United States - Xylem-PdIQD-R3 | ecosystem: Host-associated > Plants > Phyllosphere > Stem > Wood/Secondary xylem... | reverse complement strand
AGAGAGAGAGAGCACTCTCTTCTAAAATTTCACTTGTGCCTTCTTAGTGAGACAATAAATCACAGATCCTGCAATTTAATAACGTAATTAGCGATGGCACAACCTCTCGTGAAAAAAGACGATGATCGCGACGATGAAGGTGATTCCGTTTCTTTTGATTCTCAATAACTTGCTGATTTTTTTTTGCACAAACCGAAACCATTTCTGTTACCGTTTTTGTTATTCGATTTAGTTTATATTGATTCAATTTAAGGTTTCATCTCTTAATCCTTGGCGATTAGTGCCAGATCAATAATTAGGTGTTAGATCTGTTCCGTTTTGGATTATTTAATGCGTTTGGTCGTGAATTTCTTGACTAAGAATCGGATCCAAGACTGTGCGACTTGATTTAATTGATCTGGTTCTTGTTTTGCTTAGTGTGTTTTTCGAGCCCTAAATGACAATGTGGATGTTGATTCTATTTAAATCTGATTAAATTCACTTGATCTAATGCGGCATGGTGTGAATTGTTTTATCAATGATCCGAATCTTGCAATTGCTTGTTAGTTAGTCTTTGTTGTTCGCAATTATAAATTTGTTAAGAACTACTTTGTTAATTGAGCGAAAGTTGAGGTGGCTTTAGGATTTAAAAGGTGTAATGTTTACTTTTGACAGCGGAGTACTCTCCATTTTTGGGTATTGAGAAGGGAGCTGTTCTTCAGGAAGCTAGGGTTTTTAATGATCCTCAACTTGATCCGAGAAGATGCTCACAGGTTTTTCCTTTTTGTTGCCTTAATCCCTGTTTTTTTGCTTGTATTTAGGTGACATTGGGAATTGTTTGTTTATGGGGTTAGGTGTTGTTTTGTTTGATTGTAGGTTATCACAAAGCTTCTTTATCTATTGAACCAGGGAGATTCCTTCACTAAGGTAAATTGTTTTTGCTAGACAGCTCAAAACTTAATTATTCTATGAACTATAAGGTCCTTTGTCTTCTCAAAGTTTTGTTTTTATTCAATTGAAGCTGTTTGGATAAATTTGCTTTTGTAAATCTTATGTTAAAGCATTATACATGGAATATCGTCTGAATTATTTTGTTTTGCATTATCTGTAGGTTGAAGCCACAGAAGTTTTCTTTTCTGTGACAAAGCTTTTCCAGTCAAAAGATTTAGGTCTGAGGAGAATGGTTTATTTGATTATAAAGGAATTATCGCCATCAGCAGATGAGGTTATATGATATGCCTTAATTTTGTTTTCAAGTCCTTTCTTGGTTTGTAGATGCCCAAATACTGATTACTGACCAATTTTCTTCTTTTTCTACAATAGGTTATTATTGTGACAAGCTCCCTAATGAAGGACATGAATAGCAAGACTGATATGTATCGAGCAAATGCCATTCGTGTGCTTTGTCGGATAACAGATGGAACCCTTCTTACCCAGATTGAGCGATATCTGAAACAAGCAATCGTTGACAAGAATCCAGTGGTTGCTAGTGCAGCCTTGGTCAGTGGGATTCATTTACTCCAGGTACTTATTTGGCCAAGCAGCCATTGTTTTCACTTCTAACACCCTCTCTAAAATGTCTAATATATATGTTAATGTTTTTCAGACGAACCCAGAGATTGTGAAAAGGTGGAGTAATGAGGTTCAAGAAGCTGTACAGTCAAGGGCTGCCCTAGTACAATTTCATGCACTGGCTTTGCTCCAACAGGTATTCATTAATGGATTTCCCCCTTAATTTTGGAGCTCTTATGAGATTTAAATTAAATAACAAGTGACCTATGTTTTGTTGGTAGAAGTTTGAGTGAAGATATAATAATGTCACTTTGAGAGCTTCTTTGAAAATTTTATCGTTTAAAAAGAATTGAAGTACTGGTCTTACTAAGGTCAAAGCATAGCAGCCTTGATGTTTGTAGTCTTGAGTTTATATTTTGTTTAACAGCTGAGATTCAGGAAGTAAATTTTGTTTTGTTTTTGAAATTTTCTTATTATTATTTCCTCATTGCTTTCTTGGGAAAATAACTGCTATAGAGGTCCTAGGTAGAAGGAAACATACCAATGAATTAAAGAATTCTTGTGCTTTCTAAACTTTCAGATACGACAGAATGATCGACTTGCTGTTAGCAAGTTGGTTACCAGTTTGACCAGGGGAACTGTTCGCTCACCACTTGCTCAATGCCTTTTGATACGCTATACTAGTCAGGTGTGTCTATTCTAGTCAAACACATATTTTGATGCTTGCTACTCTTTTAGTGTGAGCTTTGATGATGAATTTATTACTTTTTGCAGGTTATTCGCGAGTCTAGCACACAAACAGGGGACCGTCCTTTCTATGATTTTCTGGAGAGTTGTCTGCGCCATAAGGCAGAAATGGTGATATTTGAGGCTGCCAGAGCAATTACAGAGCTCAGTGGTGTGACAAGCCGAGAACTGACTCCAGCCATTACTGTTCTCCAGCTCTTCTTGAGCTCTTCCAAGCCTGTGCTGAGATTTGCAGCTGTCCGCACTTTGAACAAGGTTATGAATTTTGCTTTAAGCTATGACTGGCTGTATATATAGTTGAATGCTCTGATGCAAAGTAAATTGGATCTTAGGGTTATAGCTTTTGCTTAGGAGTAGGGTTTAGTTTGCTTTTGTAGTTTTTCAGAAAGTTGCGGAACTAGATTTTTGGTGATGGGGTTGTGGGAACTTTTGAGCTTCGACCTAGTGAAAGTGGCAGTGTTTGTGCATGAGAGATGGGACATTAGTGTTTGTGCATGAGAGATGGGACATCAAATTGATCAATTATCAGTAATGTTGATTGCCTGAATATATTTCTTATCATCTCATTTGGAAATTTTCACATCATATGTGCTGACCATGAATTGAAATGTTTTGCAGGTGGCCATGACCCATCCGATGGCTGTCACTAACTGCAACATCGATATGGAGAGTTTAATTTCAGACCAGAACAGAAGCATTGCCACTCTTGCAATCACCACTCTACTGAAGACTGGAAATGAATCAAGTGTGGATCGCCTGATGAAGCAGATAACAAATTTCATGTCAGATATTGCCGATGAGTTCAAAATTGTTGTTGTGGAAGCCATAAGGTCACTGTGTTTGAAGTTTCCCTTGAAGTACAGATCATTGTAAGCAATAATTTTTGGGATTTTATTGTTTGAAATTATATGTTAAAGTGGACATTTCATTCCAAATAATCCTTTGTTAAAAAGCCTGCACTAATGTTGTTAGCCATTTGTTACTTTCAGGATGAACTTTTTAAGCAACATTCTCAGGGAGGAAGGAGGATTTGAGTACAAAAAGGCTATTGTAGATTCTATTGTGATCCTCATCAGAGATATCCCCGAAGCAAAAGAAAGCGGTTTGCTTCATTTGTGTGAATTTATTGAAGATTGTGAATTTACCTATCTATCCACACAGGTAGCGTTTCTCTTCTATCATAGAATGCTGTTTTTATCAATCTTGTTTTGCTTGTTCTTTTTTGTTTTCTAATTATGCTAGGTACTATTCCATTCACATTATTAGATACTCCATTTTCTGGGGATTGAAGGCCCGAAGACCACTGATCCGAGCAAATATATTCGCTATATCTACAACCGTGTGCATCTTGAGAATGCTACTGTTCGGGCTGCTGCTGTGAGCACTCTGGCTAAATTTGGTGCCATGGTTGATGCATTGAAGGTATTGCTGGCATGATGATGTGCATTTTGTGTACTGTTATTTCTGGTATGAAATTTTGCTCTAGATGGACTGCTTAGTCACATGAATTGGTTAATTTTCTGTTTCTTTATGTTGCAGCCTCGTATTTTTGTCCTGTTGAGACGTTGTATCTTTGACAGTGATGATGAGGTGAGTTTCTGTAGAATAATGCACTTTTGTGAAATTCATCTCAATTGGTATGTCATTCTTTTAACATTATACATGTCTCTTGGAGTCTTATGTCCTCAAATGTGTTTGTGTGCTCGTGCACAAGCATCCTTTAATTAAAAGTGCATTGTTTGTTAAATTATGCTCAATCCAACCTATTCAAAAATTCTTTGTTTGAAGAATCTCTGCTTCCTTGTCTGCAGGTTCGTGATAGGGCAACACTTTATCTCAACACACTTGGAGGTGATGGTGAAGTGGTTGAAACTGATAAAGAAGTTAAGACTTTTCTCTTTGGAGACCTGGATATTCCCCTAGTGAATTTGGAGACAAGTTTGAAAAATTATGTAAGTTTCTTTCCTCTTCTCTCTCATGCATTGCACTGCTTCTTGAAATCATCTCATGTACTTTTTGTTGATGTAGGAACCTTCTGAAGAGCCTTTTGATATTCATTCTGTTCCAAAAGAAGTTAAGTCTCAGCCACTTGTTGAGAAGAAAGCCCCAGGCAAAAAGCCAGCTGGTCTTGGAGCTCCTCCATCTGGTCCTCCATCTACTGTTGATGCATACGAAAGGCTTCTTTCTTCTATTCCAGAATTCTCAAACTTTGGGAAGCTTTTCAAGGTTCCATATCCAAACCACATTAGCCACATGACATGCTTTGTGTTTTGAATTGCTGAATGAGGACTAATTAAATGTGACTGTGTCTTATTTTGCTTCTTTTCTCTACAGTCCTCAGCTCCTGTGGAGCTCACAGAAGCAGAAACAGAATATGCAGTTAATGTTGTTAAGCACATATTTGATAGGCATGTGGTGTTCCAGTACAACTGCACCAACACAATTCCTGAGCAACTACTGGAAAATGTAATGACTTGTTTGGAAAATATTATTTACTATTCTGTCCACCTAGTGTTATCTTATCAATTGTTCTGTCTACTTCAGGTCTCTGTTAATGTGGACGCTTCAGAAGCAGATGACTTTGCAGAAGTAGCATCCAAGCCTTTACGATCTCTTCCTTATGATACACCTGGACAAACCTTTGTGGCATTTGAGAAGCCTGAGGGCATTACAGCAGTTGGAAAGTTTACAAACATGTTGAGGTTCATTGTTAAAGAGGTATGTTTTCCAGCTTTATTCTTTTGTGATGTATGTATTTTCTTTTTCTAGGTTTCCTGTTCATGGAACTCTTTTGGAATACAACTTTGTTATTTTGTTATGTTTATCTACCAATCTGGCTTTAAAATGTTTGCTCGCACACAGAGAAGTAAATTTCATTTAGATTTTTAGTTTAGTTATTTTATGAGAAAAAAAAGTTTTTTTCCGGAAGATATGCAGTACAGTACCAACTATTTAATTCTTGGAATAATAATTGTTCAACTTTTTTGTGCTGGGTGTTATATACCAGGTTGATCCAAGTACTGGTGAGGCAGAGGAAGATGGCGTTGAGGATGAATACCAACTAGAGGACCTTGAAGTTGTTGCAGCAGATTTCATGATGAAGGTTGGAGTCTCCAATTTCAGGAATGCTTGGGAAAGTATGGGAGAAGATTTTGAGCGTGTGGATGAATATGGCCTTGGCCCAAGGGAGAGCTTGGCCGAAGCTGTTAGTGCTGTCATCAACCTTCTTGGCATGCAGCCTTGTGAGGTTAGTTCGCCATCATGTGACTATGATGATTAGTTAATTACTTAAGATTTGACTATCCAAAGAAAAATGAGAATGGAACCGAACCATTTGATTTCTTAGGGTGAATTAAGAAACTGGACTCAGTCTGGGGAGCGGAAAGTTCTGTTTTGTTGGAGTATTGATGCTGTGATCCCACTATGCTGCTTGCCTTTTTGATTAGAATAGAAATATTTGAGCTGCATAGGACCACAATGCTAATGAAGGCCTTCAATTCAAGTTATTTTTATCAATTAGGGGTCCTTTTTGGATATTTTTTATTGTGATATATTATTATTTGATGTTTGAAGTCTCATGTGATTATTTGAAATATGTTCCTATAATCACTCCCTTAACTGATGTTCTTATGTTAATCCTTTTATTTTATTTGTGTTCTGGGGTGGTGTTCAGGGAACAGAGGTTGTCGCAACCAATTCAAGGTCACACACGTGTCTACTCTCTGGTGTATCCTTGGGCAATGTGAAGGTTCTTGTACGGTTGCAGTTTGGAATTGAGGGTTCAAGGGATGTTGCAATGAAACTGTCTGTTAGATCCGAGGATGAAGCCATTGGTGATGCCATTCATGAGATTGTATCATGCAGCTAAGGTGTCAGTCCAGTGATTGTTCCTCTTTCTACTCAGGAGGCTATTTGTTTTTGTTCCACAGGTGAGGTCAGGGGCAGATTGCTGTAATATCAATTAAAGCTTTCTTTATACAAAGAGTTGCAAGTCACGGGGAAGGGAAGTTAGGCTTGCAGGAGACTGTATTTGCTTTTAACTTGAGCAGAGCTTTTCTCGTCATTTTTTAAAGCTAGCAAAAGTCATTCTTGTGTCATGCAAATCAGGTCCGTTAGGAAGATACTTTTCCTTTTATTTTCTTTTTTTTCTTGTCCTGAAAATTCTTACGTGTAAGATTCCATCAAGTATCAATCTTGCTTGGTATACTTTTTGCCATGATACGGGACGAATTTTGGGGTTGATTATCCTCGTATGTTTTGGCATGGCAATGTTATGGATTCGTAAGAATTGATGATTGTTGCTTGCAAAAATTAAGAACTTCGGCACGGAATTCATTGCTCCGACCGAACTTTGTGATGTTATTTTAATCATGCTTGTTAGACTGGAAAATGTCGTTCTAGTTAATAAAACGGTACTTTAAAAGCCTTCAATTCTTCTGTCTCTGTCTCGTTTCAATTGTCGGTCAGATACTGGCTGGAATGTCTCTGCTGTACCAGAAAACTATTGAATTTTGTTGTAGTTTGAAAAGATGCTATTTGTCAGGGTTCTTTTTTTTTTTTTGCAAGTACTGGCAACCTTGGTCAGAAAAAATAAATTAAATCACTAAGAGATCTACTGGAAAAAATAAAATAAATTAATTGATTATTTAATACTTTTGGATTTTTCAGGATATTATCATGGGATATCTAAAGCTGTAGTTTCTATTATTAAACGAGTACTTTTGTGAGAGCTTTAACAGAACGGGCAACAACAAGAAGAAAACGGTATTAACCTTGAAAATTGCTTTGTGGAATTGAAGAGTTCAGAGGACCAAAGTTTATACACACTATAATTTGTTATTTTAATTTTATTTATAAACATGTATTTTATCGGTTTCAAACAGTAAAACCGAGAGGATATTCATTTTAATCAAAATTTGGATATGTGGGAGTGGCCAGTATCATCTACCAACACAGAACCACTGCAACTATACAACCCTCAAGCGAAAAGGTCCCGTTTTTCCAAGCTTCATTGCAATTACGTAGATTTAATAATAACAAAGTATATAACAAGAGAAGTTTTCAATCTCCAGCTGCCAGCCCTCAAGATAGAATTATAGAAACAGTAGCTAGGGAAGGACAGAATAACAAATCTTATGAGTCTACAGACAGGTTACAACTAATCGTCTTGTAAACAAATATTACAGAAAGTTGTTATGCCCATTCTGTACTGTGAACGTCGGTATCATTTGAAATTGCGATCGTAATTTTGATTTTTTTTATTTTTTTAATATTAAAAATAAAATTTCAAATAAAAAATTATTTTAAAAACTATTCCTGACACGATTCCGGGCAATAAAAAGCTGGGTGGAGATTTCGTTTCTAGTAATGCTGGTTCTTAGGTACAAATTATCTTTGTGTTACATAACTATCAGACCTGATTTACTTGGCTTTCTGAGAATTGGTGTTTTTGCATGTAGGTTGCGTGACCACGTGATTATGAGGTTCACATCAAATCTTTACAATACTTTTAATACAGCCATTACAGGAGTTGAGTTAAGGACTATTTGATAACGCGAGAAATCGTTTTTTCTTAAATTTAATTTAATGATTTTTATAAAATAAAAAATATTATTTTAATATATTTTTAAATAAAAATCACTTTATACCACAATCCTTATTATAATTCCAAATAAACCGTTAATCAAGTGGTAGCTTCCCGACAACGAGTCAACAAGATCTTCATCACCTTGCATAGGAAAACTATACTGACACTAAAATTAGGTTCTGTTTTTTTTTTAATTTTATATATATATATATATATATATATATATATATATATAAGAGGTAATGCGGGGTCCCAAATATAGGAAAATGACAGAAAATCCCCTCCTTTGTAGGAGGGGATTCTGTGTACCACAGTCCATAAAACTAATACCATGGAACCTTGCCTCCTAATTTCCATCCTTTGAGAATTTACTCACCCTTCTTCCCCAGGTATTATAATTCCTCTCCTTTTACTTTTTCGTGAGACTTCTTGGGCTAAATCAAATACAAATGATTAATTAGACATGTAAATGGTTTGAAAATCATGATCATCGCAGCTACACATTAATTATTGGTCTTTCATGCATTGTTGATCTTGTTAGGAATTATATATATTAATTAACTATATATCCTCTAGGATTGCATTTAATGATTTTATCATTCTAAGCGTTAGATTCTGTTCTTCAAAAATCATTTGGTTGGATATTCGTTTTCTTAATGCATCTTTCTCGTTAGAGTATCTGGGCTCATATCGTTTGGAAGACGGGTGGGATTTAATTTGTCCGGGAAGCTTCGACGATAATATTGTTTGCCAAGTATTCCTACCATGTCTTCCCCCGCGCCTGAAGAATCTCCACTTTCTCCACCACCATCATCTGCACCACCTCCGTCATTAAAAGAGCCACCGCCACCACCATTGGAGTCATCGCCACCTCCATCCACATCCCCACCCCCGGTAGAGGTCTCTCCATCACCACCACCACCACCAACAGAGTCCACACCACCCTCTGATCAAAGCTCGCCCTCACCACCACCACCAGAAAACTCGGATTCTTCACCACCACCACCACCACCTTCCTCTTCCAAGGAAAATAACTCACCACCTCCTCCCCCAACAACAAAAGATAATGGTAGTAATATTTGGTCGCCTCCACCACCTCCATCATCATCCAAGTCTCGCAACTCGCCACCTCCACCACGATCTCTAGGACAATCAGGGAATTCGTCACCGAACAATACCCCTGCAACATCTTCAGGCAATGGAGATGAAGCTAACCTTGTACCAATTATAGCAGGAACCGTGGTTGGAGTAGGGTTATTGTTGTTGCTTGCCCTGCTTGTATTTTTATGTACATGCAGAACGAAAAAGAAGAGATCGCCACAATATGATTACTACAAAGATCACTCCCCTGCAGCCAAAGGTACATATCACACTCTATGAATTAAAGTTACGTCTGGTAAGCAAGAGCCTTTCCGAGCCATATACACGATAATAGAATTAACTTTTTGTGGCATTTTCTTAAATTAAATAAATGTTGATAAAGATATGATAAAAGCAATTGCATAAAATATTATTACAACATGTACTTACAGTGGCATTTCAAAAATTGTCGCTGAAATCATATTCTGTTGCAGCGGTGCTAACCCTGCTCATTTGATTTTTAATGATATGATATGAATACTTATTCAAGCTGACTAAGATTACTGGCCAGATTGAATTTTGAGTACTGCTTATTGTATAGTATAATTATTAAATGTGCAGCCGCAGGTGGTCCTTATTACAACGCAACACCTCTTCAACAACCTGTTAGTAATGGGCACAATGAAAGCAAGCTCACAGAGCAAGTTGTAAATCTTCCTCCACCTCCTGGTGGAGGACATGGAGCTTGGTCACCCGCACCACCACCACCACCACCACCTCAAGTTGCAATTATGTCAAGTAGTGAAATGAGTTCCAATTACTCCGGCTCACACAGTTCGTCAGGATTGCCTCCATCACACCCGTCCTTGACTCTTGGGTTCACCAAGAGCAGCTTCAGCTACGGTGAATTAGCAGCAGCAACTGCAGGATTTTCTCAAGCTAATCTACTAGGCCAGGGAGGTTTTGGTTATGTGCATAAAGGGGTGTTGCCTAATGGCAAGGAAATTGCAGTCAAGAGTCTCAAAACTGGTAGTGGACAAGGAGATCGAGAATTTCAGGCTGAGGTTGAGATTATTAGCCGCGTCCATCATCGCCACCTTGTGTCCCTTGTTGGTTATTGCATTGAAGGAGGTCAAAGATTGTTGGTTTATGAGTTCGTCCCCAATTCCACCCTTGAATTTCACCTTCATGGTATGCTCTAAAAATCCTGAATTCTCCTTTTTCCTTGATAAATTCCCCTCATTCATGGCATTCTTTATTCCTGATCATATGATACTGTCGTCAAATTTGTAGGTAAGGGTCATCCGACCATGGGCTGGCCTACTAGGCTCAAAATTGCCCTGGGATCGGCCAGAGGACTTGCATACTTGCATGAAGACTGTAAGTCAATTACCACTTCTCGATCTGCCTCCCCTCCCCCTTTCCCTTTCGGCACCTGTTTCTCTTGAGGTAATCTGTTTGATACATGCAGGCCACCCACGCATTATCCACAGGGACATTAAAGCAGCAAATATTCTGCTTGACTACAGTTTCGAAGCTATGGTATTCAGGCAACAAATTTCCTCTGTTTAGATATAATTGTTTCAGCTGATGATTTATGTTAAATATCAGGTGGCAGATTTTGGTTTGGCTAAGCTATCTTCAGACAACTATACTCATGTATCTACTCGAATAATGGGAACATTCGGGTAAGAAACTTTTGCTCCATTTCATTTTTGGATCATGTTTTCTGCTGGAGCACCAAATTATAATAGAATTTGACTGGCACATATTGATATGTGATTATCATTGATCCATACATTTAGGTACTTGGCTCCAGAGTATGCTTCAAGCGGCAAGCTTACTGATAAATCTGATGTTTTCTCCTTCGGTGTCATGCTATTGGAACTAATAACTGGACGTCGCCCTGTGGATCTCTCCGGGGACATGGATGACAGCTTGGTAGACTGGGTGCGGATCCTTAATTTTGCAGCCTCATAACTGCGTTTAATCGAGCTTCTGAAACACAAGTAAATGCTTATATTGAATTTTCGGTTTATGCATCTACAGGCTAGACCCTTATGTGCAAAAGCACTAGAAGATGGGAACTACGATGAGTTGGTTGATCCAGCTTTGGAGGGCAATTACGATCTCCAGGAGATGGCATGCATGGTAGCATGCGCTGGTGCATCGGTTAGTCATTCAGCAAAGAGGAGGCCGAAAATGAGCCGGGTATGATATTTTAATTACCATGGTGATCTCTGGTTCTGTTTAAAAAATTCAAAGCTTTGATCAAGCAACCACCATACATCAAAGGGCGAGGAGGAAAATAAAAGATCTAAGATAGTGGATAAGCTGATCATAATACATAATCACTTTAGTTAATGGAAATTGTAAAAAATCTTAAGAGATGCTAATAAGTACACATGAAACAGATTGTACGAGCACTTGAAGGTGAAGTCTCCTTGGAAGAAGGGAGGAAAGCTGGCCTAATCTTCAGCTCCGCTTCCAGTTCTGATTATGACCAAAGCTCATACAGTACAGATATGCGGAGGTTTAGGAGGACGGCATTAGACAGCAACAACTATGTAAGCAGCGAATTTGGTCACACGAGCGAATATGGGCTGAATCCTTCCTCTTCCAGCAGTGAAGAAATGAGTCAAATGACCAAGAGTCGGGCAGGGAGTCAGAGACGTAGCCCTTGAGAATTCTCAAAATTTCAAACTTCCAAGCCATCGAAAATCATTTCAATTTGAGTTTATAGTATATACAATATTATTATGAGCAGGATTGTGTAGAATTAAGTCTATATGTTTTCAGTTATTTCACGAGTGAAGGACTTTTACCATGCATGACTGCAATTATACAGGCGTGGCCATGAATATTGAAAAAAAAAAAAAAAAAGGTGATGGGTGACGGCGAGATTTGATGTAATGTTTTAGGTGTGGCTATTGATATATATATATTTTTTTAAATGATGGTGGGTTATGGCACAATTGGACCATTAAATCTTTGCTTGTATTTTCAACTGTATATTCTACTGTGGATTTCTTGTAGATTACTTTAGTTGAAATTTCGTGTAGGGACTGGTGTTTTAGGGAGCGAGTACAAAGATTCCAGCAAATATACGACTGCTCAGTTAGGCAAGGCCAATCCATACCAGAGAAGAAATTGAATCTGCAGACCTATAGAAATTAGAAAGGGTACTGGCTACAAAGTTTCGTCGACCATGTAACCCGAAATGGGAAGAAAACTTTCCATCACCTAAAAGTGTTTCAGAACTTCCTTGAGCAAAAACTTTTCAAAGTTCAAACTCTAGTTAGTAGCTAGCAATGGCAACCGGGGCATGCAGGACGGGTCCTTGGCACTGTTCCCCCCCCCCCCCCCCCGGGACATCTAGATTATGTAGACAAAGCAAACACCATCACGAGATATAAGTTCATGAAAAGATTCCATGGATTGAACTTAAGCAAAATAGAAACAGCATGCAGTCACTTCCTTTTGTTATCTAACATCTAACAAGGTAATGGGTGATCCAGGGCATTAGTTTTGAGGTATGATACAGGAAAAAAAGAGGGTTAGTATGGGGAGGTGGAGGATTGATTAAAGAAAACGAAGATTTTTCATTAAATAAAGGTACAGGATACAGTAATTGGTACGTACAAATTAAACAGGCAACTTTGATACTGTAGCCAGATATAACATGAATAGCCAATTTCACCAAGTAAGATCATGCATTTTTCCATTTTCTCATCAATTTTCACATGAGAATTACAGGCGGCAGCACAGAGACATGGTTCACATAAACTTGACGAGAATGTGAAGGAATCTACCAACAGCACAGTGCATCTGAAAAGGCTTTGAGAAGCATGAACCTGAGAGGAAACGAGACATGTGATTCGATCCTTCTGCTCGAATCAGATTACCTGCCTGTGCCCTCCAAAAGCCCAAATCTGGAGAGAGAGGGAGAAGGAGAGAAATTTTATCAGCTTTCCGAATTGGTAACTAATTCATCTGTAAATAAATGTAACAGAAGACCAAAGTGAAACTGGATAACATTATGTGCAATAGATTTAATTAAGCATGGCACCTCCAACATGCACAACACCAGAATAAGCAGTAGCATACTGACATAAATAATTATCAATGCAGGGTGAATGGGATCCTATATATCATAAAGTTAATAATTGAATAAAAGGTGCTTTGTTGTTAGAATAGGCAGGAATTCTAGAACCCAAAAACTAAGAATAACAAGTGCCTCATTACCTAAAATAGAATCATTTAGAACAAACATAACAGATTATGTATGTTGAGAAGGACAGAATTGGATAGCTAAGATTTTCAAATGTATGTCATGATCAATACAATCTTTTGTTTGTAGATTTGATATGGAACTTTTTCCTAGATGTATCTCAAGCAAATCGGACAGTATCAGAAGAAATAATAAGGCCATTGTTTTATATGGAGACTAACCTTTAGATTTGTATCCGAACTTCCTGTACACAAGGCACTTCCATCAGCTGACAAACCCAAACAGCTTATCCGGTCCTCGTGTGAGTTCTGCAAAGATCCCAAGTTCAAAACAGCCTGCCATGAAATACAAAATTAATCAGGGTCAATGGATGCAATATCATGGCCCACCTCAAATCTTCCACAACTTATACACATGCAGAGAACTACACAGCAAAAAAGGCAGCATGCAACAAAAGCATAATGTTCAAGCTTTTCTTTCTTAAAGGTTAAAAAATTGGGAGTTCAGATAATTCATATGACACAAATTGGAAAAACAATAGCCACCAACAAAGTGGAGGAACTCCAGTGCCACTCTTTACATAAGTTTGTTTTCGGGTTTTTTTTTCTATCATGAGCATAGTAAGGCTTTAGACCTGTGCGGAGTAAAGGCACTTGCAAATGGGTATCTAATGCAAAACCTATGAAACCTCATAACTCAGTGGTAGTGATGTACAACCAGATGACATTAGAGCAACAATCAAATTATGAAACAAAAGCCAAAGTTGGGATTAGAAAATGCCCCCACCGAGTTCAGATTCCCATAAATAGTATTAAATAACTTGATCAATGCAAGCAAATCCAATTCCTCGAAAGATGTTTTGATCGTACCATAATGAACTTAATTCAAAGTGCAAAAGGGTACCTCTGCCAATAAAGTGTCCCAAACATAACAGTCACCATTTGAGTATCCCGCAAAGAGGAGTCTTCCTGATATTGAAAATGCAATGGAGGTTACATGTGGGATCTCATTATCACCATGCTGGTGATAGTAAACTTGGAGCTGGTGCCCAGTCCTGATATCAAATAACCTGCAAGTACCATCATCCGAGCCTGTTCCAAATCTATTACCATCAGGAAAGAACTTTACAGCATTGACATCTCCTTCATGCCCATGAAATGTGCGCACTGCTCTACTTGCAACTCGGGTGTCCCATAACCGGGCAGTTGAATCACAGGAACCAGATACAAACATTCTAGAGTTTGATCCATTAATTGAGACACTGCAGGATACAAATCAGTATCACAGAGGTCAAAATTCAAAAGTGCTAATTGCTATGAGTGATTTAAAGGAGAAAATCATAAAATTTGAATGTAATAATGTAATGCTATGAGTGATTTAAAGGACAAAAAGAAAAAATCTATTCTATAAGGTTCGATTGTCACAGGATGCACCATATATAAATGTCAACATAGAGTAAATATAGGGTTGTAAAAGAAGGCACCACTACAAGAGCAGCCGAAGGCTAACTAGGTAGCTAGTCCTGTTGAATTTGAAGTCAAAAGGTAGGCAGGTACGCAGTTTGCCACGCATGTGAGGAGTTTTTCTTGCAGTAACAAGGTTAGCTCGAAGAAAACTTGGTGAATGCCTTACCTTAGCACATCAGCAGTATGTCCAGACTGAAATTCTCCTCCGAACAAGGAAGTTCTAATGCCCGTTGTAATATCCCACAAAACACATGTCTGGTCGCCAGAACTTGTTATCAGGTGGGTATCCTCATCTGGAACATACTGACAGGATGATACATAGCCCTTATGCCCGCTAAGCATTCTCGATACAGGTAGATTCCCATCCTTATCAGTTGGTGAATTCAGGTTAAAAATTGAGCAAACACTATCAAGACCGCCACAAGCAACAGATTGTCCGGTAGGAGAGAAAGCACATGTCATCACCCACGCACAAGGTAGCTTTATGGCATGAGTTTTCTGACTTGTTAGAGCATTCCACACTATTAATCGCCCATCTTGAGAAGCACTTACTATTCTATTCCTTTCAGGGGTCCAATCCAATGAATATACCTGCAAGTGTCACGGGTATTAAAACTCTATTTGAAACCCATTGTTTAGCACTTATGCCAAATTACAATTAACATGCGATCAATACAACATAATCACCCTTTAGTCTGCAGATCTTACGCATCATCTCCTCATTTCACTGCTTCAAAATACCTGTGCAAACCTTCATAATTTCGCTTGCACTCTGTTCATTAAGAGGGATGGAAAGGGTAAAGGGGAGGAATTGAGAGTAGAAAGGAGGGATATTAACCCGTCTATCTACTTGTTGGGATAACAAGAGAGGAAAGGATGGATTGCGAATTACATGACAGGAAGGAAATTCGGGATCCTTCCCTTCCTTTCTTGGGTCTCCATCCAACAAACTAGCTTAGAAAGCATCTCATTCCTCCTCCTCAATCCACCCCCCTCCTCCTTCCTAACAAACAGAGCATTGAATAAAATGTTGATGTTCTAACTCTCAGCTTTTTTGATAAATCAATTGACAACTTCTAATTTCTCCCATTCAAAGGGCCTCTCTAACAAACCAAACTATCTGTTTCTTGGGTGCTCTCTGTCCATAATATGCATTAACTTTTTCTCGTTTAACAATAAATTCATCCAGATGAATATTTCTTGCCCTTTCATAAACACGCCCCCATTACAAAAGAGAGAGCAAAAGATCTTAAAAGTAATAATAAGTCACCCAATCCTCACCAGACTTCGTTTTTGGAAGCCAAGCCAAAAATAGGGACCCTCTGTTTTCCATAACATTCCTTCGCCTAAGTTAGTGGCAGATAACAAATTCTGCATAAACTATATCGCATCTGCCCACCAAAAAAAAAAAAAAAAAAACCCTTCTAGTAATGGCAACTACCAAATACTACATGGCTTCCTTCGCCAGTTAAATCAAAACCCAAAACCCCATTTATTGCCTCTATCTTATATCTACGATGAAAACAAATAAGAATTAAATTTAAAAGAACAAGAATAGTGGTTATCACCTTGCCAGTGTGTCCTTGAAGAGTCCTGCAACAAACCAGATCGGTGGGCCCAAAACTCACCGGACTCCTCTCTTGCGCCCTCGCGTATCTCGCCACTGCAGCAACCCATAACAACTTCAATCAGATCCACTTTCTTTTATTTTTTTTAATCAAATACGAAAAGGAAAGAAAGAAGTAAAGTTGAAATGATTATTACAATCTGTATCAAGTAAAAGAAGGCGTTTCTGCTTCAATCGTTCTCTCAAAGAATTCACCGTCTCAGTCGCCGCCACATGGCGCTCCTTTAGCTCCGAAACAGACATTACTATCTACAATTTTTCCAAAAAGAAAAAAGTGAACTAAAAAGCACTGGCCATCAAATTTTTAAGCTTTTGTAGTTATATATTTCTTCTTAAAGTCCTAGTAGTGATCATAAATCATGACTCGAAAAGGATTGAGGAAAAAAGAAAGGTTTTAAAAATTCAATAATTTAAGAGAGAGAGAGAGAGAGAGTGGGATATATAGTTTTGATTCGTTTTAGAGGAGGTTGAGGCTGTGCAGGTGGTAATGGACTGATACTGCAATTCATGTTTTTTGCAGAGGTTAACAGAGACAGGAGAGAAGGGAGGTAGAGAGAGCCTTATTTTTTTTACTGCAGCCGCCGGGCACACTTTCTTTTATTATGATCATTATCTTACGTGTCGTGCTTCTTCTTTTTTTGGGAAAACTTTAATTTATCATTATATTTTCAGGTGATTTTTATATTTTATATTTTATCTTAAATATAATATTGAAAACCTTTAATGTTGGAATTGTCCTTTGGAGCAAATTAAATTTATTATGCTATCTTGAATAAAATTACTACTTGGTGTATAAATTGAATATGTGTTTTAATCGCTGTACTGGAAGGATGAAAATAAAATTATTAAACTTAATTAGTACTAAAATAATAAATTCAGAGTTGAATTCGGGTTTTATCTTTCTTATTTATTTATTTATTTTCTAGATTTTTTTATAAAATCAGCTTATTTTTTATGTTTCAAAAATATTTTAATTATTTTTTATAAAATAATAATTTTATTTTTCACGAAACAAACAAATTACAGTCTACGCATTAGACTATTATTTTAATTGCAAGAATATTATGTTCAGATGTTATTAAAATAGAATCTCAATTCATTAAAAAAAAAAAACTATCCCGTTGGTGTCTTGTTCTATGTTTTTAATAATATATGCTATGATATTAATTTTATTTGATTGTATGCCATGCGTGGAGCAAGTTTATAATTAATTGAATATAAATTTCTATTTCGACTCCAATTAATGCAATAATTTCAGCAAGGTAGCGTCATAGAGATGACTGCTAGATGGAAATAATTTCACCATCAAGGGAAGTGCATGGACCGTGTTTATTCCAAGATTTTGGTTCATAGTTGATGACATAATAACACCCACATATATAATGATGCTAGTTGATAAAAAAGAACATAGGAAGAAGAAGAAAATAAGATAATCTTTGTTTTTATGTTTTAAAAACATTTATTAAAAAAATTAAAATTAAAATTATTTTAATGTTTTCAAATTATTTTAATATATTAATATTAAAAATTATTTTAATATATTTTTAAATAAAAAATATTTTAAAATATATCCCGAGTTAACAAAATAGAAGCTGAAATATTTTTGACCCAGAGGTCAAAACATGTAAACACCTTTTCTTTTTGTTAAAATGCAATCCAATCACAAAGAATGGGTGGTTCATCCGCCGCCGCCGCCGTGCAAGCGCATTTTCAAGTGTTTTCTACAGAATATTTGTCATTTTGACGCTTAGAAATGGTGCCATTTCAAGGTCCAACCAAATCGATCATTGAACTGGAGGGAAGGGCAATTCGACGTCCAAGAGGGGTTGACATGGTCAGATATCGATGGACCACACACGCGTCTGAGAGCTTATCTATACCTACGACTTTAAGCTTCGGGCATCATTCGAATTGTTCCAGAAGCAGAGAGGCCTTGGTTAGGCTAATCATTGAGAAGAACCAGTCTACAAAATACCAGTTCAACAATTCCCCCCCAAGAAAAATATTTCATGGATATCAAATCGTCATCGCGAGAATATAATTGCCGTACTCTGTTTTGATGCATTTAAAAATACTTTATTAATTTTAAAAAAATAAAAAAATATTTGTTCTTGGTCAAATTACAGAAGCCCATTTTACAAGGTCTGCCGGAAAAAGAAAGTCGGTCGATTGAGGGCCACCCATAGTCAAACTGGATCGGTTTGACACGCCGTATAGCATGTGTTCTCATTCTTCCTGTTCTGTTTGAAAATCCATGTGGTAGTCTCGAAGAGCTTGTATACCAGGAGTTACATTTTCATGGTCTGGTCTTGGGAGAGGTAGATGTCAAGCCCATATACTTTGGTGATGTTCACTGTAAACAACACTGTCATGAATTATCAATTTGGGCCCAAGCCCAACCACTAATTTGGATTTTCCTCCTCATGGGCTCCTTTACCGCCACCCAAGCACAAACCAAGACGAGAAAAGCACAAATGGTCTTGTAACAAGTGTTTAAGTATGATTATAGTTGTTTTTTTAAAAACAATTTATTTAAAAAGGTATTAAATAATATTTTTTATTTTTTAAAAATTAATTTTTATATAAATATATCAAAATAATTTAAAAATATCAAAAACAAATTAATATTAATTAAAAAAAATAAAAAAATTTAAAACACAAAATAAACATTCGAGCACAAACAGGAGAGTAGTCGTGGAGAAGCGAGTCTTGTACGCAGAAAAGATTTGTGTGCGGGTGAGATTCTTGTATTGAGGGGTAGTTTAGGTACTGCGAATTTCAACGGTCTTCATGTCAGAATTCCTCGACTAAACCACACCTCCTTCCATGTTTCATGCGATTTAACAGGTAAGATTCCCGTACGAATTCTTAAGTAGTTGGGCTCAACAATTATTTCCAAACACGAGATATGGCGAAATCTAAAGAACTGAAATCAACTCTTGCCAGATCCTTGATGTTTCAAACATGCTGCATGG
>Ga0325410_1002919_pt1 | contig 19212 bp, 5 predicted proteins | sample PopdelMetagenome_16_FD_206182 | JGI IMG/M metagenome (GOLD analysis project Ga0325410, IMG submission 206182) | Populus deltoides microbial communities from Bellville, Georgia, United States - Xylem-PdIQD-R3 | ecosystem: Host-associated > Plants > Phyllosphere > Stem > Wood/Secondary xylem... | reverse complement strand
TTATTATTTTTTGTGGATAAATAACACACGTCCAAACATGACGTAAAAGGTACACGTAATTTTCGGCAGATGGTACGGAGGAGGAAGGCTCCTTTTGCTGATCGAATTAAATTGTTTTTTAGGGTCTGTTTGCCATTGCGTTTGCAACTGCGTTTCGTCAAATTTTGAATTTTTTTTTTATTAAAATTGAGTGTGGTTTGTACTTTTTGGATCGTTTTGATGTGCTGATGTCAAAAATGATTTTTAAAAAATAAAAAAACATCATTGGCATGTATTTCGGCACGAAAAGCTATTTGAAAAGCAACCGCAACCACACTGCCAAACACGCTCTAAAGAAAAAGAAAAGCATCCGAGGGAAAAGGCAGAGATAAATTTGAAAAAATGCAGGAGGTTCTTATCTCTTGTAAGTAAGGGTGTCAATTTCGTTTTGTTTCATTTGAAATGATCGAAATGTTTTATATTAATTTTAAAAATAAAACAAAACAAAATAAATTTCATCTCATTTTAAATCTCAGTCCGTTCCGGATTTTTCGGTTAAATTCCACCCGAAACGTTCCTGTTTCATTCCACATGTTATGTTCTGCTCTTGAAAAGTCATTGAATCAAATTAAACCTTGTTCAATTTAATTAATTAAACCACTCAATTATAAAAAGTTCTTTTTCATTACAATTTTCAATAACAATGATATTAATAATAATATTAAAAATTATTATTACTATTTTCATTAACAATGATATTAATTTTTTAAAATTAGATTTATCACTAATATATATGGTTTATTTTCATGTTGTTTTTTTCATGTTTATACTTTGTAGGAATTTGAGCAAAACAAAAGATGCTTTAGATTCTATTAGCCTTGATAACATTAACCTAACTTTATATTTAAAATATTTGTGTTAAAACATTTTACTTTCATAATATTTTGATATTTTGTTTAAGTTGAATTGCTTTAAGTTAAAGATCTATTTAATCTTGACTATTTAGAAATATTTTAAATTTTAAAATTATATTTGTTTGGCATTGTGTTTGTATTGCATAATTTATAATTAATTTATCTTGAATTTGAATTATGTTTGTTGAATATATATATATATATATATATATGAACAGTACAACCCCGAAACGGCACGCCGAAACAATCCAAAACTGAAACATTCCATTCCAATTAAAAAAACAAAACACGTACTGAAACAGAATTGACAACCTTGCTTGCAAGTACCTGGCTCGCAATAAATGTTGCCCTTTTGTTCGTGGGCCCCACTATGATTTCCTGCGTCGCATTGTTACATGTCTATTTATTTTTGTGTTTTTAAAATATTTAAAAAAAATTAAAAAACTTTTTTTCTTTAAATTAATATGTTTTGGTGTTTTTAGATTATTTTGATGCGCTAATGTCAAAAATAATTTTTAAAAAATAAAAAAAATATCATTTTAATGTATTTTCCGAGTGAAAAACACTTTGAAAAACAATCACAACTACACTTCTAAACAAACACTAAACTGTTATTCAACATTTCAGTACCTATCCTTGTTATTATATAAGAAATTTAATGGTTCGGAGAAAACACTGCAAATTAAGAAATATTTCATTATAAGTTATGATAGTAGTTTTATTTTTTATTTTTTTATGAGCGGATAATTGTTTTTTTTAACTTTCTTCCATAAGGACAATTAGGTTTTTTTTTTAATTTTCAAGTACAAGCAAATAAAGATTTTAGCATTAGAAAATACAAAAACAAAGTTTTGCTTTTAGGGGTATTTTGGTATTTTTACATGAGTATTTTGTGTAATTAAGAGGATTATAGGGGGATCTTAGTATTTTCACGCTGTATTTTTTATTTTTTAATTGAAAAGTTATTAGAGCATGTTCCACATGCTCCAACTAGTAGGCGGCATCTTGGCCATTAAAGAGGCGTTTGAGACACTTCCCGGTGGCCAAATCTACACATTCGTCATATCATATGGAGCAGATTTGGCCACCGAGAAGTGCCCTCTTTCACATGGACTGACGTATGTAAACATATCATGATTCGATTGTCACCGATGATCGATTGTTTGAGTTTTTTTTCTTTCTTTTCTCTCTCTTCTGATAACTAAAATACACTATTATCCTCTATTTATTTGTTATTTGCTTGAGTTTAGCATGAGTTGCTAGATCTAAACATCTTGGATCTGAAAACCATGTGTGCCGTCTGGTCGACCCAGGTGCTTGGGTCGACATGACTGTCACACCCAAGATGCGTGGGTCTGGCCTGATTGCAAGACCCAAAGTGTATGGGTTTGGCAAGGCCGTCAGACCCAAGATTTAAGAGCCTATAAAAAAAATTATGATTTCTATTTAGAATACTTCAAGGATAATATAAATATTTTTTTTATAAAAACATTCAAACAATTTATAAAAAAAATTAATTAAGGTTTTCATTTAAGATACTTAAAAGATATTTTAATTTGTTTTTTTTAATAAAAGATAGGAAAACTTTATAAAAAACATTATTTATGATACTTTAAAGGTAATTTAATTTTTTTATAAAAAAATAATTATAAAAATGAATTAACATTTATGTTTAGGATATTTCAAGGATAATTTAAGTGATTTTTTTATAAAAAATAAAAAACTTATTTAGAATACTTTATGGATAGTTAAATTTTTTTTATATAAAAAATAGAAACAATTTATATATATATCAATGATGATTTCTGTTTAAAATACTTTAAGGATAATTTAATTTATAAAAAAAAATTATTTAGGATACTTCAAGGGTAGTTTAAATATATTTTTTTATAAAAAACAAAAACATTATAAAAAACATTAATTAACATTTCTATTTAGGATACTTCATGGGTAATTTAAATGTTTTTTTATATAAAAACTAGAAAACATTTTTAAAAAACTTATTTAGGATACTTTAAGGATAATTTAAATGTTTTTTATAAAAAATAAAAAAAATTTATAAAAAAATAATTAGCATTTCTGTTTAGGATATTTCAAGTGTAGTTTAAATATTTTTTCTTTTTAAAAATAGAGACAATTTATTAAAAAAACATTATTTAGGATACTTAAAGGATGGTTTAAATGTTTTTTTATAAAAAATAAAAATAATTTATATAAAAAAATAATTTATCATTTTTGTTTAGGGTACTTAAAGGGTAGTTTAATTTTTTTTTATATAAAAAATAGAAAACATTTATAAAAGAAATTATTTAGTATACTTCAAGGATAGTTTAAATGTTTTTTTTGTATAAAAAATAAAAATAATTTATAAAAAAAACTAGAATTTCTGTTTAGAATACTTCAAGAATAATTTAAATATTTTTTTATAAAAAATAAAAAATATTAATTATAATTATTATTTAAGATATTTTAAGAATAATTTAAATATTTAAAAAAATTATAAAAAAATTAATTAGGCATATCTGCCAGAACCAAGTCGCTTGGCCCTAGCCTGGCTGCTAGACCCAAGGTGCTTAGGCCTTCCACAGTTGCCAGACCCAATTCTCTTGGCCCTAGCCTGGCTGCTAGACCCAAGGTGCTTAGGCCTTCCACGGTTGCCAGACCCAACTCTCTTGGGCCTAGTATGATCGCCGATCCAAATCGCTTAGGTCTGGCATAATCGTAAGACCCATAGAGCTTAAAACATTCTCTATTAACTTAATATGTTTTTGATATTTGAAAAAAAAATTAATATTGAGTGTGGGCCAATATCTTAGTTTTTACTTATTTATGTAGCATATTAACAATTAACATTAATATTAACAATTAAAAGAAAAAAAACTAAAACAATTCTTTTTTACTATCAACCTAAACATTGTTGACTCATATAACATTATTTATTAAATTCATTTACAATGCTCATGACACATTTTTTTTTATATTTTGATGCTTATAATTTTTAAATTTTATATTTTGGTTGTGACACTTTATTTGTGTCACATTTCAATCACTGCAATTGAAAAATGAGAGAGAAAGAGAGGCTAGAGAGGGGGGAATTTTTTTCATTTTTTCTTTCAATTTTTTTTTTAAATTCATCCAAAACAAAAGAGAAATTTGAGTGTGAAAGGGTTACAATAAATTAAAAAGGAAAATTAGGTGTTTTGATGGGTTTTTTTAAGAATAAATTAAGGGTCAAGATTTAAAAAAAGGGAGAAGAAGGGGATTGAAGAGGGCTTTGTTTCTCTAGCATCCAACACTTGTAAAACCATCCAATTAAGGTAATAAATGCCTCCAAATAGATTTATTGCATTGAGTTTGTGATTTTTTTTTAATGAATTGGAGATGTTAGGCTTATTTGAGGATGAAATTGTGTTAATTGTGTAATGAATCAATATTATTGTGGTTGATTGATGTTTGTAAGCATGAATTATTATTGGGTAATGATTTGACTTCAAAAATGAAAAGGATAAAAATCTCTCCTTTATTGTCTTGAATTTCAGCCAAGAGGAAGAAATTGTAAGATTGAGAATTTTGATGTAATTAATTAGGATTGTAGGAGATTATGGTTAGATGAATATTAATTGATCAAAAAAGGTTGGAAAATTTCGAAAGAAAGGAGAAAAGGCAAATATTTAAACGAATTCGGTTAAATTATTTGAAGGCTAAAAATATATTAGTTATGAAGAAACGAATCAGATTATTTAGATTAAATAGTAAGTTGTATAAAGATGTATCGATTAAAAATGAAAATGAATGAAAGAAAAAAATTGACATTATACATGACTAGAATGGGGGACCAACTTGCGTGCATAGATATCAGGTATGTGTTCAACACCTTGAAAGAAACTAGTAAATTTTTTGAAAAGTAATTTCATTATTTTTTTTAATTGAATCTTATTCTAAAATGGAAAACAGAAAACAAAATTTGAGAGACTTATTCCCTGTTAATGGGATTTAGTGCCTTGTTTAATGGATGATTCGAGAGATTAATTCCTCGACCAATAGGTGATTGAGAAAATTGATGCCCTAGTTAATGAGTAATTGAAGAAATTAATCTTCTCGATAATAGAGGTTAGTGCCTTGGTAAATAGACAATTAAGAATAAAAAACCAGATGATTGGTAAAAGATTAAAAACTTGATTTAGGCTAGAGATGAACTTAGTATGTTCATAGAATTGGAACAAATTGGCATAATATTATAAAAATAATGGTATGATAGTAGTTAAATTGTTGAAAACTAAGGTTAGGAACATGTATGTAAACATGTAGATGCGTACAATATAATATTAAATAATTATTAAGTGAAAAGTTGATCATCCTTAATATAAAACTATTTTTAGGTTTTTTGCAACATCGATTCGAGAAGTAAACTTAATATTATATATCTCTTGCAAAATTAGTCAACGTAATTTGGGAAAACAAATATTTTACTGTGATGTAATTTTATAATCAAATTGTATTTACTTATCGAACTTAATTATGAATATTGTATTTAAAGAAATTTGTCTCTTTTAAATATGTTTATATATTTGTTACACTTCTTTAGATCTATCTATTTTAAGTATTTGTTTCATTAAAGCACTTTTTTTTTAATATTAGTAAGCATTTTTTTATAGAGCTCTTTATGATTATTATCGCTAGCCACAACTTTACTCTGTTCCTCATGCACTCATTGAGCATGTTGGATAGGGGTCCTCCTATTAGATAAGGAAAATAATGATCACATATCATATAAATAAGTAAAGGAGTCACCACCTAGGGTTAATGGTTATAGAAACCTAATAACTCTTCAACTAGAGCATGGGTACGGGGTTGGCTACGTGGAGGGAAGATGACCTCAATCAATGATACCCCTCCAACATCTAACTTATAGTCAGCTGTAATGCACATATTATTCATAAGCAAAATATCTGGTTTTAATGCACATAGGAAAAAAAAAGTGAAAGGAAAACAAAAATGAATATATAAGAGTCAATTCCTTGGAAAAATGGTGGCCTTAAGACTTGATAACGCACACAATAAAATAAGCACATAAGTAAATAAGATTTCAATTATCGAATGCAAATGATATAATTCTCGATTTTTACCACCTTTTAACGCAAGGTGAATGTCGAACCTAGTGGAATCGGACACGGACTATACATAAAGTCTCATCGTCATCAGCCAACCATCCCTCCATGATATATATATATATATATATATAACATGCAACACATTATAACATAAAAGAAATTACATATATGAAAATACAATAAGGATGAATTGACACAAGATTTAAAAATAAAAATGGTCAAACAAATAACTTGTGGGTGAACTAATTAGAAAATCCGAGTTTTAAATTGATCATTTAAAAATAAACCACTCAAGGGTGAACCAATTAGAATTTGTTTTTAAAAGATCAATTAAAAACAAACCGCTCATAGGTGAAATGATTAGAAAATGAGATTTTGAAACCAATTAGTCAAAATAAACCACTTATGGGTGGACCAATTGAACATGAGATTTTGAAAATGATCAATAGATAAATAACCGCTCATGGGTGAACCGATTAAAAAAAACAAATTTTTAAAGGATTAGTTAAAAACAAACTGCTCCTAAGTGAACCAATTAGAAAAAAAGAGGTTTTGAAACCAGCTAGTCAAAATTAACTGCTAATGGGTGGACCAATTAAACACAAGATTTTGAAAAGAATTTGCCAAAAACAAACCGCTCATGGATAAACCAATAAGAAAACATAGGTTTTGAAATCGATTGACCAAAACAAACCATTCATGAGTGGACAAATTGAACATAAGATTTTGAAAAGGATCAGTAAAAATGTCCACTCATGGGTGAACTAATAAAAAAAAAGGTCTTGAAATCAACTGGTCAAAATAAACCACTCATAGATGGACCAATTAAACACAAGATTTTAAAAACAAGGATTGATTGAAAAACAAACCACTTATGAGTGAACTAATTACATACATAATTTTTAAAATGAATTTGACAATCCTTGAAATTCATCTAATATCAATAGTTGGGATGTAAAAATAATCAAGCAATCGATGTTGATGGAATCATATCATATAAAAAAAACCACACAATCAAAATCAAAATAAAGAGTTCAGGATTTTATTTAATAAAACAATTCACGAAGATACATCATATGTAATCAATTAATAAATCAACATGAAATTATACGTGACAATAATTAATCAAATAACTAGTCTTATAAATCAATAGTAGATCAATTATTCAAGTATCAATTTGGTAAACACTAGGACTGACACTTATGTCGGATAATCCTTTAAAACTAAATCACATTCCTATCCTCCCAGCTCTATAATGAAACATTGATGTAATCCTTATTTTTCCTTAGAGTTACCTAAGGGGTCTCAAACCTCTTGAGTTTGGCGTGCTACAACTTTCAACATACATTGTATTCAATTAAACATCCATAAATACACATACAAGTATAATTATTTTTAGTTACAAATAGAAGTAAAATAAAATAAATTAAAAATAAAATTCAATGTGAGAAATTAGTGAAATAGTTATTGATTTTCCTTGTTCAAGAATATGTAATTACTATTCCTCCCCTAACAATACACCTGCATTGTTCACTCGGTGCATGTACTTCACTTGCCAACACTATTGACGGTCCAGAGAAAGACTTTGTGAGATTTTGACAAATTAATCTATTCACCAGGATGATCATAATCTCATTCGTCCATTAATGGTGGTTATGTATCTCACAACCAATCAAGGAAGGAGATCGACAATGATGAAGACTCAGGTTATCCCTTTGGTTTTTTGGTTTTTAGACGTTGCTACCGCGTTGGAGATGCTGATTGGTCAGGACTTGTTTAGCTAAAGGATATGCTCTTTTCTATGGTGGTTTCGAGGTGAACAATTATTGGATGACAAAGAAATGATGACTAGTTTGACAACCAATAAGGAGAGAGAAGAAGATGTGAGCTAAGCTTTGGTGTGGCGTGGTCTATAATAAGTTTATAAGCTTGCTTGGATGGGCGACTAAGATGTTGCTTAAGTTGATCCAAGACTCTAGATCTAAGTGATTCTAAATTCAATCAACAACTTAGATCTTCTTGGGCTATGATAAGGTGTAGATGAGCTTAGATTAAGTCTTTGAATCAATGGTTAGGATTTGTTTGATGTTTTGATTTAATAACCAATGCATTACCTAGGTTATGAGATGTGATTCACATTCACATAGGCTAAAATAATTGTTTTTAACATATATATATATATATATATATATATATATATTGTTTTGATAAAGTTAAAATTAGTGTAAAAAACCATTTTAATTGCTAAAAAAACCAATTTTCACCATAAAAAAAATATTTTTTTGATTTTAAAAAATGTTTTAATCGCAAAATGAAGTATTTAGCCCTGATATATTTTTTTTGATAAATTTTGACTTGTAATATACGTGTTGACTATAAAATGATGGTTTTGGCTGATTTTGCTGGGAATCTCGATTTTGACCATAAAATGATATATTTGACCTTGGTAAACCAATTAAGATTAATTTTGGAAAACATGGTTTTTACAATAAAATGATGTTTTGACCAAAACTTAAAAGTTCATTTTATAAGATAAAGCCTTGATTTGTATTTCTTTAATTTTTCAAAGAGTTTTTTTTTTAATATATCAACATGATTCTTTTCTTCTCTTCACTTGGAAATCATATTATTGATGTATATTTCTATTTATCGATGCATCAGGTCATGAAATAAAGCCATTATAGCATATTGGTATGTTGCCCCCATATTATTCAAATCAAAAGGCATCATTTTATAGCAATAAGTCCCCTAAGACATCATAACAGTTGTTTTATTTTTGTTTTTCAAAGCCATTTTGTTTTGATTATAGCTTGAGAATTCATCTATACAAGAATACGTGGCATTCTGGAAAACATTGTCAACTAGCACATCAATATATGATAACGATAAGTCATCTTTAGGGCTTGTTATATTAAGGTCATGATAATCAACACACATCTAAATCTTTCTATTTTTCTTGTTGATTGCAATTATGTTTTAAATCCATTAAGGGTACTCCATAACTTCAATGAATCTCGTATCTTTTTTTTTTCACTTCCTCTTTAATTTTAAGCAAAACATCTGGCCTCTTCTATTTAAGCTTTTATTTGACTAGATTCATCAATAGCTTGTAGACCAAAACATCTATATCTCAACCTAGGATATTAGAGTAGGACTATGGAATAACATCTACAAACTCTTTCAATAAAGCCACTAGAGTGTGTTAGGTATTGTGGTAGTTTTTGTGGTTGTGATTTGAAAAAAATTGTTTTTATAAAAAGTAGTTTTTGTTAAGGTTGGTTTGGTATTTATATATGTTTGGTTAAAACTTAGGTTGAAATTGATGTTGAACAAAAAAGTAGTTTAATGTGTTTGGTTAAGAATGCTTTTCAAATTGAGGTTATAAAATAATTTCAAAAAATATATATTAATATTGATGGTTTTTAATTTAAATATTTTAGATTTAACTACTGTTGTTACATATGAAATAAATTATACTTTAAATAAAATATTTTTTATTGTTCCATTAAATTATCTACAATTCCATCACGTATGAAATACATCCGACAAGGACTACAGTTTTCTTAGTTTCTTAAGCGCGCAACAACATCAGGTAAAATATAATCAAGAATAAAATTGGGATTGTGATCAAATTCTACAAATACTACGTCATTAAGCGATCTCTGTCTAATTTATGTAGTGTTATTGAATAATGTTAAACGCTAATTTTTTGAATAAAACACAATTAAAAATAAAAAATCAATTTTTTTTACTGGGTCAAACTCGGTTCAATACATTTAGCTTTGAACCGAACCCGATGCAGCCAGAATAGTGGAGGGTGACTCCACTATTCACGTGAACAGTGGAGTCACCCTCCACTGTTCACTTAAGTGAACAATGGAGAGGGAGTCTGTTCACCCTCACTCTCCACAGAAGCAGTGAGGAGCTGCTTTGTCTCACCCTGTGTTGTAAACGCAGATAACAATGGGGCTTGTGAACAGTAAATGACATTTTCTTCATTACCAAACATGTTGCTGCCACATTTTGCTTCAAACGCAGACGCAACCTCATAAACAAACATAGTCTAAATATCTATTTTCTTACGTGATTATCAAAGTGTCGATATTTAGCTTTTTTTAATCTTTTTTGGTACTAACATTGACAATTTCAAGTTTTTCCTCATTTTATTTGATAGAACATTCAAACAACTCAACTAGCTTAGCAAATTCTTGGATGTCCTCATCACTCCATTATTCTTCATCCATTGCAATTAAAGTTTCATTAAAGTTAGGCTAAATGAATTTAGTGCATTTACTTTGAATTTTAAAATGGTGATAAAGTTGTTTATCCCTATAAAGAAAAGAAAATGTACTAATAAAACTAAAAGAATGAAAATGAGATATTATTGAAAGGATATTGAATGACTTGATATTAATATTAAACATTGATAATAGCTTTAACATTGATAATAGCTTAATATAAAGGTGGTTTATTTTCCAATGTCTATAACCATAAAAACTGATAAGGTAGAGTTAATATGGTTAAAATTTACTCAGATTTAAAGACAACATGAACCTCTTTCTCAAATCAATTGTTCCATTGTTCTTATTCTTCATATTTTTTAAGAAATAATCAGCATCAAATGTTTCCTCAATAGTGTTGATGGTAAGCTGTGGTAGCATGATGATATCAATATTAAAAGGTGTTGAGGTTGGCTACTCAACTTGTCCCTAGTTTTCATCTTTCATCCCTGAGTATTTACATCAACAAATATATGTTTAATACCCAACAAGCCTCTATCATTTCCGTAAGCAATAAAAGATGGCTTAGGAAATGTTATGAAAATAGAGGGAATGCTAATCTTTTCATCTGCAAGGCCATTCCTTTCAATATGAGACAATCTCTTCTTGTGTTTTTTTATTCATGATTATTTGATAACCTTTCCTTGAAGGCTTGAAACCAAGGCTAAAATATTGATCAACATTTCTCAAATTTATGTAATTCACCCATTTAGCCAACTCATTACTCATGTCAAATTGTGGTAACCTATATTTCACGCAGACACATTATCCACCAATGCCTTTGCCATAATATGATCCTTATATTTGACAGTTATATATAAAGCTTTATTGTGTCTTGTTCTTTGAGGCCCAAGCTCATCTTTTATAAATATAAATAATTGGTATCCTGAAATTTATCAACTAAATTCTTTATCGACTTGAACATGATATCATTAAGAACATAAGCTTCATTCAAGATTTTCTACAAAGCTTTGCGGTGTGCTTCTAAACTTAAAATCAAGGATAACAAGGAAATTCTAGCTGATATCTTTTTCAATTGGTCCATGATGCTATATGTATTGTATTTTATCATTTCAAAAAATTCCACAACTTCTTTATCTTTCTCATTGATTTATTGAATTCAATATTTTTTACATGAACAACTACTTCTTTTGCTTTATCATTTCTCTTCAGGAGTGAAACATCTCCATGTTGTTATTTATTTCCTCAACATCTACTATACTATTTAAGGATATCATTATCATAGCTCAAGATTCATCGATATGAGATTTACTATATTTATAAGGTTGTGCCTAATAATTGGCTTACTCATCTAATATCTATATGTCTCTATCTGTCCTTTGAAGGTTCCTGTCATATTTATCTAATGTAAATCAACTCCTTTCTAGATTCTAAAAGGGCCTAAAACAATCATGATTTGTACTTTATGATGAAACTCTTTACAATCATTAATATCATGGCCACTTTTCTTATGGAATTTACAAAAAAGATATTTATGAATGTTTGGTTATGTTTTCACTAGTTGTTTATCAAAATCATCTTTTATCAACAAGATGAATAAATAAGACATAGACACTTTTAGTGTTGATTTTTATTTATCATACTTATAATTGTCAAAAGTCAACATATTCATAATATGGTTTGGAAATGGATTTATACTCATATTCAAAGAATTAAAGGGATCTTCAAAAGTAATCCATCTTTGATCAATCAAGTAACAAACTTTCCTTTTAAAATCCATACAATATTTGATGTTATATTTGATTATACCATTATGGTATCCACATATTTAATTCAATTTGTATCAATGAGGATAAAGAGGTTTTAATACAATCAAACACCATAAAGACTGGACCAACATTCACTAGATGATTAAAGAGTTTTTCAAGAAAGATAGGAAGGGAGGTAGAATGTCCATGTTGGACTTTTTTCTTAACTCTCTTGTTGGTTCAAATTAAAAGACCTTTATCAACTATATAAGAACTGGATATTTTGTGTATTAAAATTGGGCAAGGGTATTTAGGTATGATATTGAGGCATATCTGAAGTTTAAGCCAACAATCCTGCAACATTTACTAGAATCAAATTCAATAGAGTTTGAGATTGCAATACTTGTTTCACCTAGCTATTTTGGGAGTAATAGAGAGAGTTAAACTTTCAAGAATTGTTTTATTGCCCTCCTAGCTAAATATTCCTCCAACTAGTTCACATCAAATTCTTTTTTTTTTGTTAAAAATATTTCTTTTTGACCTTGTTTTAAGTGGGTCTTTAACTTTTTTTACCTTGATACCTTACTCAATCCTATCAGTAGTAGCTATGATTTTTAAAAAGATGTTACCTCCATTACATAACAACTAATTAAAGTATATGACTATGAAGGCATTGATAAAAAGAGTGACCAATTCTCTTTTATGTAACAAGTATCATATCTTTGAGGCCACTTCATACCATTTTTAGGCATACTTTCTCACATTCTTCTTATAGCCTTTTATTATAGACTAAAGACTTGATTTATTGAGAACCACCTCCATTTTAAACTTGTATCTAGATAAATGAATCAACTTAAAGCAACTCTATCTAGCTCTCTAGAAAGAAATGAATCAAAAGTTTTTCATCATGGTCGAACTCCACCATTTTATTTTGGTAGATTCTTAAGTGTGTCAACATTGAATTCTTACATACTTAGTAAAATCTAACACACACAACTTTTTGGGATAACAATATTAAAAACTAGACAATTATCGAGCGTTAGTAGAGTGCCATATAAGCATATGCCCTAAATCATCTTAAGATGGTCTTTAATAATTATAAGTTTCTCATCTTTAGGTTTTACCATATTTTTTCCTTAGGAATTTTTGTGGGAATAAGGTCAATCATAGATGTATTCTGTTGTTGTGGTAGCATTATAGTGGGGTATAGTGCCTTAAAAAATAACATTTTAAGCATGTCATCAAGCATTTTAGGGATAATAGCATTAACAATATTAGCAACATTGGTTGCTTTCATGAATGATAGGAAGAATGATGGTGCATATTTTGTTTCATGAGCAGTGGGTATAAGAATAATGACAAGAGTAATATATTTTATTTTTCTATTAGAGGTGTCTTAATTAGGAAATTGAGTCTGTAGGCTTTGCTCAAGCAAAGTAGTAAGCCTTCTGATCTCACTTTTAGAGTATCTAGTTTTTTTTGATGATTTTTCTCAAGAAGGGTTCTTTTTTCATTGTCTTTTTTTTTCTTGGATCAAGTGTTGTTATAGATTCAAATGGTAGGTTTTGCTCAAGCAAAGTAGTAAGCCTTATGATCTCATTTTTTTGAGTATCTAGCTCTTTTTGATGATTTTTCTCAAATAGGGTTCTATTTTCATTGCCTTTTTTTTTCTTGGATCGAGTGTTGTAGATTCAAATAGGAAGTGCAGTCTTAGAAAGATAACCTATATTTCCTAGAAAATAAAGATAACAAAAACACATTGATTATAAATAAAATTGTCTAAGTAATGATAAAAAAAGTCTGAGATTGGATATGGATTTAGCCTTTTGGGAGGGTGATAGAAAGTTCAGATCTTGATTTGTTAATATTGGAATTGCATAAAATTAGTTTAATAATGAGTTTTTTTTTTTTATCAATAACCTTAAATAGATTTAAGTTATGGGGGTACCCTCATCATAAAGTAATCTTGAATAAATTATGATTTTAATATTAGGGTAACCTCTAATTTGGATGATATATGACTAAGATATTTGACATTAAGTTACAGAATCCAATCATAATGATACATGTAATTCATGATAGTTTTTTATGAATAAAATTTGATTAAAAAGTTATCATTTCCAAAAGCTTATTCATAAATAATTAATGTGCATTATCCACAAACATTCAAGAGTTAACACATAAATAAAAGTTAAAGACTTCATTAATTACAAAATAAGACCACATGTATTTTTTTTCATAATAACTTTGATGAAAAGAAGACTCTTTTAATTTATCATACAAAGAGCCTTTAACATTGTCTTTATAGAACATCATAATCTTCAATTTTGTTTCAGCTTCTTTTCTCAACACCCTAGCATTCGACCATATTGAGACAAATCAAACAAGAGTTCGTTGCATCTTCTTATATAAATAATCACATTTTTTTTTCTATCCATGTTCTCTATTAATGATACATCTTTTGATGTCTTGATACCCTTGCCTCTTATCTTACTATATCAATCTAAATATTAAACTCATTAAGCTTCTATAAATGCTACCTATCAACCTTTATCAGGTGGTTGAAGATGTTATACATGTATATGGATTAATACAGATGATTTTGAGTCACCTTTTGTACTTATTGTTTTAGTTATTGAACCTTATTCACTACCTGTTACAATAATTTAATGTTTTCAGTATTAGCTTTTTTTATAATGTTTTTTTTTTCTGCTTGGAGAGCTTATGTGAGCCTTTCAGCTTCATCTAGCTTTTTTCTGACATTGTCAATATCATGTTTTAAATTCTAGATATTACTGATCTTTCTTTGCTTTGCCTTTTTAAGTTGTCATTTTAAGGTGTTGATCTCAATATACTTCATTTCCACAAAGGCTTAGGCAAGCTAACATAAATGTTTCCAATTTGTTTTTCTTTGGAACTTAACCTAACTAAGTTCTAATTGTCGTTAGTTTCTTCGAATTATGCTTCTAGGCCTTGCTTAGTAAGCTTAATTTATTTAATCTTTCTTTGAAAGGCTTTCTTTATTTTTAAGACTTCCTCATAATCCCATCCAAGTCCTCTTCTCTTTCCTTTTATATCCTTAGGGATGCCTTGTATTAGTGTCAGAGGAGTTAGATGTACCTTACTACTTTAGCATATTGAGCTTTTAAGCATATTAGAGGATTTAACTTTTGTCAGCTCCCAATACATATAGTTTCTCAATCTAACTGCTTGTTATTGGTCATAATCCATAGTGGTTTTTGGTGCCATTCGGTCTAGATCATTTCTCACCATGTTCTGAACTAGTGGTTTGTGGTGCCATTCGATTTGGATCATTCCTCACAATATTTTGGACCATCCAATCTACCTTAATTGATTCTAACACCTTTTGTGAGATTTCATGAGTGAATCTGCCTATAAACCCAGCCAATCTAGTAGTCCTAGAGATACCATATATTTATCCAATTTGTCTAGCTATTATGAATGGTGCATAACCAATATAACTAATAACGCTAATTAATTAAACCTAAAGATAATTATTGCAAAACACTAAGTAATAGCCTAATATCATCCATTCTACTTTCTAAGCGATAATATCATCTCGTATGGATAAGAACTAAGAGATCCACTATTTCTTTGACTATCATTTTTATTTTGGCAGCCACTATTCTTGCTAGGTTTCACTAATCATTCCACCATACCAACTTAAACAATGATTTGTAAGCTTGGATATGGATAAAGATCTAAGAAAACAACATTTGTACACAACACCTAAATCCATCTTTACTAGTACCATGCCAATAATCTAGGGATAAAAAGGTCTTAGTAGGTATTATAGTAGCGAGGTTGATCCTATAATATTCAATCTTTATGAATACATTGGCAGCTCCCAAACTTATAACAACCATATTAGAGGGGAACAATACTAACCCAAAGATTTCTAAGGCCAAGATCTTTACTCGCTTCAAACTATTATTAGGTCTAGTTGATTTGTCCTAAAATAACTCAAACTATTGGTATCAATACCACCCTTTAATCCCTTTATTATCTCTTACCTTACTCGAGTATATTTTTCTATCGAACAACTTCTTAAATCAGTTCTTCACCTCACTATGCTGATATCGGGAGGACACTTTTTAAGAAAATCCTGACATTTAGAGGATTTGCTGGTATTTTCTTATAGTAGGAGTCATATCAATAGAACTAATAGAGAAGCATTGATAAGATATGTACTATAAATTAACTAGAGCTTTGAGAGTGATGATTTGATTGATAACTCGGAGTAGAGTAGCCATATTTCCATACTTAATCTTGAACCATTATTGCTCATTTAGCTGTAGGCTATTCTAATATTATTACAGCTCTGAATGGTGTTGATTATTGGTTAAACATGCTATAAATTTAGTAGGTTACCTCGAAACCCTTCTTATAAGTAGTCACCCTCTTTCTATTAGAGAGATTCAGATAGAATCCAGTATTTTGATGCCTTTTAAAACTGAACTTTTTGATCACCCATCTTAAAACATATGACTAATTAATTTAGTTAGGGTTTCAATTACATCTGGCCTGCCCTATGTTCCCTAACATTGATAGAAAACCTTTAAAGTTTAGATCTAGCTTGTTTAAGTAGTTAGGGTAAGCAATAGGTCTTAAAGCATACCTCTTTACTCGAGTAGTCATCAATTATTGAGACTAGATAAGAGAACTAGAAATGGGTCGAGGCGAAGTCCATTGATGTAACTATTTCAAGGTTGCTTGCTTTTAAGAGATTCAATGTGTCATGAACTCTAACTCGAGAACAAGCCCAACGGAAAGCCACTACTTGCTCTCTAAAAAGGGTCAGTTTATGGAAAATTATTTAGTATTAGTATATAGAGGGCATGATTCCATATCCAATCTCAGAAGTAAGGTACAATATAAAAGGTTATCTATAAGTACATAACCATGTATACATAAACAATTTGCAACATAGCACGCAAGCACACACAACATGTAAGTTAATTATTTAGAACAATAAAAAGAATAAAAATCAAATGAATAATCATTAAAACAAAATCATAAACCATAGATGATGCTCGTGATATGCATGCAAAACATAACCAAAAAATTATGAGTTCCTAGTAGAGTTTCCATCTCGTCATTAGCTACCACTTGACTCTAATCCTTGTATGAACGTATTGGATAAGGGTTTTTCATGGGATGAGAGAACTAATGATCACATATCACACAAATAATTAAAGGAGTTGTCATCTAAGGTTAATAGTCCTAGGAACCTAATAACTAATTTACCTTAGTCTGGGTAAACAATTGGTTATATAAAGGAGCCTAAGGGCAGCCGCAATGCATATATTAATCATAGGAAAAATCTCTGGTTATAAGGCACACATAAAAAAAGAGAGTAAAGTAAAGCAAAAACAAATATATAGGAATCCTTTCCTTGAGAAAACGGTGGCTTTAAGACTCAATAACACACACAATTAGATAATCATATATGTAAATAATATTCTAATTATCAATCACAAATGACATAATTCTTTGATTTTACCACTTTTTTTTATTGAAAGGCAAAATGCCGAACCTCATGGAATCAGATACAAACTACAAATAAAGTATCATCATCATTGACCAACCATCCATATAATAATTTTAATTATGTATATACATATTTATAGCATGCAACATGTTACATGTTAAAAAAATTGAATATATTAAAATATATTAAGGAAAAATATGTTTTCAAGTGAACAATCAATAATGAATCGTTAAGGGTGAATCAACATAAAATTTAAAAATAAAAATCGATCAAACAAATAACTTATGGGTGAATCGATTAGAAAACACAAGTTTTGAAAGGATTAGTTAAAAATAAACTACTCATGGGTGAACTTATAATAAAACATAAATTTTAAGTTAAAAACAAATTTCTCATAGGTGAACCATTTAGAGAAATGATAAGTTAACAATTAGTAGTTTATTTAAATAAAATGCTCATGAGTGGATCAATTGAACACGAGATTTTAAAAATGATAGGTCAATAATGAACCGATCATGGGTTAACTGATAAGAGAACATAGGTTCTGAAATCCAGTGGTCAAAATAAACTGCTTATAAGTGGACCAATTGAACATGAAAGTTGAAAAGGATCATTGAAAAAATAAATCGTCCGTGAGTGAACTGACTAGAAAACACAAGTTTTGAAATCGAATGGTCAAAACAAATTACTTATGGGCGAACCAATTTAACACAAGATTAAGAAAAAAAAAGCATTGGTTGAAAAATGAATGGCTTAAGAAACTATTTTTAATTACAAATACAAGAAAAATAAAAATAAAAAAACTCAGCTTGAGAAATTACCGGAAAGCCTCTAGTCTACCTTTGACAATGCACCTACATTGTTCACTCGACACATGTACCTCATGTGTCGCCGCTATTGATGGTCCAATAAGGTTTTAGTGTGTCGTTCTATTCACTAAAAGGATCTCGATCTCGTTCATCCATTAATGGTGGTCGTGTATCTTATAGTCAGTTAAAAAGGGAGATCAGCGATAATAATGACTCAGGTTATCCTTTTAGTTTTTTAGCCCTTTGATGTTGTTATTAATGAAATTGTCCATGAGAATTGGTCGTGATTTGATCAATGAAAGGAGACACACCTTTGAGTGGTGGTCATCAAGATAAATAACTAAAATAAAAAAACAAAACCTTCATTTAGCCAAAAATAAAGTAAAAAACACAGCAACGAAACTTTCATTTTGAATCAAGGGTAAAATAAAACAATACAACGTAAGGATAGAATGTGAGAGAAAACACATTCACACATGAAAAGATAGACAACAAATCATAATACAAAGAAAAAAAGTATTAATGAGAACTATTGTTTAACGAAAATCTTCTCGAGTCCCTCTGAAAACAAAGGACAAAGGGTCACCGAATAGCTTGAAACGCAAAGGGAAGCAACTGAAAAAAAAAAAAAACATGACAGGGTAAAACGATGCCATTTCGATACCAACACAGACAGGGTAAAAGAACAATTTGAAAAGAGAGAAAAAATAAGAGAAAGGCCAGCCAACTTCTCTGATCAACAGAGCATGAAAGAAATCCTTGGAAAACAGGCATCAATGGGCATAAAAGAGACGAAACTAAAAGCATACAGCAGGCGAGATATAAAAAATAAAAAACCCATTGGAGAAGATAAGATAGTGCATTAAATGCAGAACGATGAACACTTGGAAAATCGAGT
>Ga0325410_1002918_pt1 | contig 19217 bp, 11 predicted proteins | sample PopdelMetagenome_16_FD_206182 | JGI IMG/M metagenome (GOLD analysis project Ga0325410, IMG submission 206182) | Populus deltoides microbial communities from Bellville, Georgia, United States - Xylem-PdIQD-R3 | ecosystem: Host-associated > Plants > Phyllosphere > Stem > Wood/Secondary xylem... | reverse complement strand
TTAAGGGTGTTAATACCTTCTCTTTACGCAATCCATTTCCCAAACTCTAAAACCAATTAAGGTTTCTAGTGACCAAAATACTGGCAAAATTTTTCTTTTTATCGTATAGTTAAAAATGATAGTTTTAGGAAAACAAACATGTTATTAAATTTTAGAAAGTTCATGGCCTATTGACAGGTATAGTAAGTTTAACTCTTTTTTTTTATTTTATCATTTAATATTGAGTTGATTGAAATTAAATTTCATAATTTATTTCATTTTGATTTCTATAAGAATATCATCATCTTAAAACAAAATCTCAAGATTTACAATCGTCCATTTTAGTTATTATATAGTTAAATAAATAATAATTTTAAAAAATAAGTTATTAATTCAATGAAATTCATTACCTAATTTACGGGTTCGATGTAATGACCCGAGTTATCTGATTCACAGGTTTAGCGAATTAACCCATCAAATTTGATGGATTTTTCTATAATTTCTAATCCTTTAATTTTTCTATTATTTTTTTTAATTCACTTTCTTCATTATTAGATTGGTTGAGAAATGAAATTCATGGTTTTTTTTTACTATCATGATCTCAAATAAACATCTTTTTAGGTTTTGCAAGCATCTAATGATATCATAAAATTAAATAAAAATAATTTATCAAAACAACAAAATTATTAAACATATTAAAATCTATGACCCAGATCATAGGATAACTGAGGTCAATCAAATCTAGTATTATTTCAATATTAAAAGAAAAAAAAATTATCTTCAAGTTTTTGTTTTAAATTATGTCATGTTTTTACTTGTCATCCAAGTTATATTTGAACCTATTAAATATAATAATTCGTTTTGGATTAGCTCTCACGCGATTTAATTCGAAACTCGAGTTAGTTGCATACTATATATATCCAAGCTGCTGCAATGGTTCGCATGTATATTGACTGCTCTAGAGATTGGATCTTATGCATCTGCTTCATAGGTTGGCAATTTCTTGTTTTGCAATATTGCCTATTCTGAATTTGGATGTATTTCTTCTCCCACTCGAAGCCATGACCCTGTTTGCATCCCCATCTTATCCTGAATCTCATATCTCAATAATATCCCAAATAAAATCTTCCCCTGCAAGGAGCATAATTTAATTTACTGAATGCTATGAATTGAGATCAACAAAGATAACATATTTGACTAGGGCTTTGATGGTTAACCTTCACTCTCCTGTATGAAGCCAAAGTTGCTAAAGGCTCATTTGACCTCTCCACTAGTCCAGCTTGATGAACTAAATTGATCATCTGGCAGCGGTTGCATCCACCCAGCGACTGTTAACAAAAGCAAATGAAAGAAGTGACATTGAGATGAAATGCTCAATCTGAAAAATGTATATCAATCCACTGACTATGTTAAGTTCCAGAGGTTTACTGGTAGCCCTTAAATATGAGTAATTACGTTCCTGAGTCAAATTATAACTTCCCATTCTTAAAAGTACAAATCAAATTGACTATCACTTGCAAATGTTTTCTGGACTTGTGTTGGAAGAAGGGTGAAAACTCAAGGAATCTACTAGTTGCTAATGAACTTGTAAAGGACTCTAAACCATACATAACAAGTAATGCAGGGAAAATTAAACAGGACATTGAAAAGTATAGCAAGTTCATATAACTGTACTGTGTCAACAAGCTCAGGTTTTTTAATATTCAAGTATTGCAGAAATTACAGTCACTTACCATAAAATTCTTATTTCCGATTTTGATATTTAGCCATCCATCTTCGGCATAAGGCTCACCTCCATATACAACCAGGTTTGGCCGGAATCTCATTGGATTGATTTGAACTGATGTTCCACGAGTTCCTTTTTGTGCATCTACTAGCAACAATAATGGTTTCTCATCAATTTTATGCATATTTCTATGATCATCAATAAAATCACATTTCTTTCCATGCAACAACCAGAACTAGCAAAGTTCATTTTCTTGTGGAAAATAAACTATTCAGTCCAAAAGAGTGCGAGTATGAGCTTGTTCTGTGAATGTGAAGTTGTGGGGCAGACTAGTGCACTGGAACATACTTAAGCTCAATCTGTTGTTGAGGTCGGACACACTCTCCTCTGATATCAATAAGAACTGAGCTTCATTGGCAAAATTCAATCTGCTCTCTACATCTCTGCACAAGTTCCTGCTTTTATCCTTCTTCCAGCTGGAGTAATTCTGGGAACTACAACATCTTAATAAAGAGCAAGGATGGCCAACAGCACGGCTAAACCACAAGTCGACATCATTCTCATAATATTGGACTTCATATCTGCTTCATGAACAAACAACCATCATAACCCTCACACTGAGTATGAATCATGCTTCCTATCATGGATAAAACTAAGAGAACATTCAGAAGTAAGATGATATGAATAATATTCCAAAAGTATTTATAAAGCAACTTCACAACTGAATATTCACATTTCACACAATATTATGAAAACAAATGAAGTCAATATTACTCATCTTCAGATAGTCCAACAAAAAGGCCACATTGATAAAATTCCAGAATACAGCATGTAACTACTAGCACTTAAAACTTCAAAATCAGTATTACCATACCTCTGGGCATGCAACTCAATCTCCTCTATCCCACCTGGATATGAATCTGTCTTCAGGTTGATCTCCAATTTTTCTCTACATCGAGGGGATTCTACAAACATTATTCCCTTATTGAGGTCAATATAAGCACTAATAGAGCACATGTCAGGAACCTACAAAAGAAATTCAGATTTATTAACCTTTGATCTAGGAAGGAAAACAAGAAAATGACAGCCATTCCACAAACATAATTTTGTTCACCTTTTTCTGTGTAAGGATTTCACCGGTTAGACTTTTAAGAAGCCATTCTCGATCATGTTGCAAACCTACTCAAGCCAGCAGTAGAAGTCAAAACATAATTCATGTATACCATAATCTATGATTTCTATCTACAATTCCAGTAAATGTTGAGACTACACCTCAATAAAATGTTTCAATAAGTCAAAAAGACATGCTATTAGATCCCACCTTAGCTGTGATTGATTTTTGGCTGGATAATATACTTTAAAAGCTGCTAAATGAAAGCTCAAGTTTTTCAGTTTTGAATGCTCTAACAGTCTCATGTCTCATTATATTTGAATGGTCATATGCTATATATATCATACTCGTTATAAATGTGTGTATATGTGTGTCATGCATATTGCTCACTCAAAGGCTGCCAGTTTAGTTTCAGCTGTGGGCTAGGTTTCTTCATTTAATTGTGTCAAATAATGTCAGAGGGGATTATTAAGGAATCTCACTAACTGTATAGCTAAGGTTCAAGCTTTATATGGTATATGCACTCTTCCTGACAGCAACAAGGATTAGCATATTTATTTAGTGTATGGCATGTCCACTTAATAGCTAATTTATGGGATTGTGACTATAACTATAAACAGGATATAGCCACACAATTTACAGGAAAAGATTGGTAGATACCATTTTCAGAAAGAAAATAAAAAATATGCAGAATTAGATCCAATAAGAAGTTGTCTGTCCGTTAATACAAATTGAAAACTAGTGGCATGGGGAAGTGACTGCAACAAAATTCTCTTAACATTAGGAAACAAAAATATGATAAAAGAGAAATCAAAAACATTAAACTTTTTGCATTTGCCTAGTGCCAATACTGTCTAGTTTGCCTGCATCTTCAATTTGTTAAAGATACTCATTTTTTTAATGATGCTTGTTAACATAGTACAAAAACAAAGAAATTGAAAAAAATAAAATATACAGATGGTTCACAAATCTATGTGATCCAACATTCCAATTGAAAGGCTCATGTAGTGTTAAAAAGAAAAACAAATAGCTACCAGTGCTGCTCAGAGGCCAACTTTCCACACTGAATCCTGTACATGATTTTATTGGGTAAACTGTTATAGACTTGAGGTAATAACCAGCTTTTCTTTCATGGCCTGCAGTGTCAGCAAAGAATCAGATGACAGTTGAAGGAAACCATGTTTCACAAAAAAATCAGTAGTCTTTAGTCTAACAAATTTTGAAGGGATATTAAGCGACATCAATGTGTACACTCTACTATTGACCACTGGGAGTTTTAAGGTATAAAGATGTGAAATTTTGATTACATTCACAGGAGTGCAAAGCAAAGTGAAAACTAACCTTCATTTGACAAGAGGACGGATTTTGTTCTCAACATATTCCAGTTTTCTGACTTATTTGGCTTTGATACAAATAAACTTGTGATAAAATCAATCAATTTCTGCACATCCAAAATTGAAAAGAAAGCAAGACAAATCAGCTAACAAAGAACCCGTATTACATTAAAGACCTAACAGCGTATTCCAGTTTTCTGACTTATTTGGCTTTGATACAAATAAACTTGTGATAAAATCAATCAATTTCTGCACATCCAAAATTGAAAAGAAAGCAAGACAAATCAGCTAACAAAGAACCCGTATTACATTAAAGACCTAACAGCATCGGATAAATTCTTTGGGAACGTCACTTTCTTACAACCAATACATTTAAAACAACCATGAGTGCTACTAAAGATTTAGATAAATGCCATTTCTTTATAAATGTAATTAAGTAGAATAGAATCTGCATGGATATAAAGAATAAGAAACACCCGGATAATCCATTCTCCTTGAAATTGGACTGTAAAGCACCTACCTTGGCATCTTCATACGTAGACATGTAACCGAATGACACTCTAACAGCCCCAGTTAGTTTTCCTTGTATAATATCATTATCATCCCAGCAAACATGACCAGCCTGAATTTAAAAGAAGAATTAAAAAGGCATTAAAATGCATCAATTTGCATTCAACCAATGTAATGAAATTAATACACCAGCAATAACAGTTCAATCAACTCTTTCTTCTTTGTCTCTTTAAGTACGATATTGCGAACAAGTACCTCTAAGTTTGAAAGAAGATCCAGGTGAGACAAGCCAAGATATTTTGCACATGCTCCTGGATTACAAAAGCATCCTGTCTACAGAAAAAAAGCAGACAAGTAACAAAGAAAATATTATCAGCATCACATAATGAAGATTGATTAGATGCTGACAGCTTTAAATTTCTCCAAGATCATCAACATGAGTGTGATCATGTACAAAATTTTAATAAAAAAGATGACATAACACAGTACACCCTGTGTCCATCAGAAGATCCAACTAATTGTTTATCAATGACTGAAGAATATGAACTTTCTACCTCTAATCATCACAAATTGAATTATAATCAAATTGTTTTAGGTCATTTAGCAATGTCAGTAATTTACGATTATACAATTTGAACAATTGTGAATTCAACTCAATCTTAATCAAAATGGGCAAATCCCCTTTGATTAAAGATTTGATTGAAGAGTCATTTTTAATCATCTGTCCCATTTCACCTCATTGGTATTTATTATGCTTGAAGGTGTGAGAACAGGGTCATGTTGCTAGAAGCATATACAAGCACTTTTTTTTATTTATTTATTTTTTGAAGAAAAAAATAAGAAGTGTTTATTTGAAAAGAATATAAAATAAAATAAAAAATTGAAAAGAGAGGTGACAAGAAAGTGGGATAATTAATTGATAAAAATGATAAGACCACCTCTTCATTTCTTTTCTTTTTTTTAGTAAGAGATAATATCAGTTGTTTAGTGACATGGTCAAATCATCTGGATCTTCCCACTCATGGTGGGATAGGAATAAAGTTTCAATTTGGATAATTGGCAATTGAATAATAAGAGATATGAGGCAAGCATTCCACAGAAGATGGCAAACAAACCCACACACACATGCACCAATGGTTCAGAATTTCTCAAATTTTACCCGTAACTGAATTCCAGATAAGGAAGCGAGTTTTTCCACTTCATTGTATCCAAACCACGAGCCATCAGGCCTTTTCAAGTTGAATGACACTATGGAACCTGATTCATTACAAACTAACTGAAAGAGGAAAGTTGCAACCTATATTAGGATTGAACCCAGTAAAAGTAACTAAAATATATATATATATAAAAAAAAAAAAAAGATGCATGCATATACAAATATAATTGCATACATTGATGCACAAAAGAAAAAGGCAGTCCCAAGAAGTAGGGTATATCAGTCTGTCATATAGACAGAAAAGTGAAGTATATTTCTGAACAGTGTCTGGATTATAGATTATAGTTATTCATCACACAGTGATAAGGAATGCATCATCCATTATTGATACTCAGTACATTCTAGGATGCATAACTCTGGAGATGAAGACTGGAATTAATGGATGGAAATTTGACATACCTAATGAGCATTACATGTGATATTCATAGGTCAGTTTGGCCCTGTCAATGATTACTGTCGCACAAAAGCAACAACTCTAGTTTTTCTAAAATCAACTTCCAACTATTTTTGTAGGATAAAGAAGTTGTAGTAGAGTGATAGCAGTGTTTGGTAAGCATCTACCATATAGTGCAGTCACCACACAATAGCTGCAAGGTGACCAATTAGCAGGGCCAAACAACCACTGACTACTATGCAATTAGGGCCACAATGAGACAAGAAATGAACCTCGCAAATCAACACAGCATAACTTTTATGCTTAAGAAAATGAAGTTTTAACAATGAATCTCTATTATAATTCTCAAAGGAATTAGTTGTCTATTTAAAGATAGATTTGACAATTACCTTCTATATTTGTAAATATCTTATTCTTTCCTTTGTTAGGATACTAGCTGTAGGCTAGTTGTTAGGAAAGTAAGTATATGGTAGGTTAGCTATTTTATAGGAGCTAGAATTTAGCATGTAATTTTATTCAAGATTCTCCATAGAGGGAACACAACTTTTCCTGTTCAAAGTTTCTAAGTTTGTATAAAAGCCTTTCTCAGCCTAACCTAGTTCTGTCTTTGTTTGTTTTTCATGTCTCTTGTCCTCAAGTCCATCTTAGTCCTAGTGCAATTCCTTATTCTCAGTTATTCTAGATCAAACAATCTTGGCATCATGTCTTCAGAAATGTCTGAAACTTTCCCGATTCATTCTAATGGCAAGAATTACTCAGCATGGGCATTCCACTTCATGATATTTGTCAAAGGGAAGGATCTATGGGGCCATGTAGATGGCAGCAGCCCTGCTCCTGACAAAATCAAAGACAAGGAACAGCACGCCAGGTGGGCGGTCATGGATGCACAAGTCATGGCATGATTTTAGGACTTTCGAATCCAACATCATCTTGAATCTTCGATCCTCCACAACTACAGTGATGCTGATTGGACTAGTTACCCAGATACTAGGAAATCCACTACCAGCTGGTATATGTTTCTTGGTGATGCGTTTATCTCTTGGAAATGCAAGAAAATGGACTTTGTCTCCAAGTCATCTAATGAGGCTGACTACCACATCATGTTTGTTGCTTGCTCCGAGATCATTTGGCTTTTCCAAGGTTCAACCTACACTCGGGCATGCTGACAACACTAGTGCCATCCAAATTGTTTTCAATCCTGTCTACGACAAACGCATGAAGCACATGGAGGTTGACTGTCACTCCATTCAGGAGGCCTTTGACCATTAAGTTATTACCCTCCCACATATCACTACTACTCTCTAGATCACCATCAATTTGATAATTGATGAGGGATGTCAAAGGAGTTGGTTGTTTATTTAAAGACAAATTTGACAATTACCTTCTATGTTTGTAAATATCTTATTCTTTCCTTTGTTAGGATACTAGATATAGGCTAGTTGTTAGGAAAGCATGTATATGGTAGGTTAGCTATTTTATAGGAGCTAAAGTTGAATTCAAGATAAATATCGATTTTCCAAAGAGAACAAAAACATGGACAATGATCTATATGTGCTTTTAAATAATAAAAGAAAATTTTGCTAGTACTTTTACTTTAGTTAAATGTCGTTTCTACATACAAGAGCTAGAATAATGTGAAAACATATGGAATTACTCACATGAACTGACCTTTAATATTTATCAGAAAAAAGAACCAACCTTTGAAGTATGACCTTCATAAATGATGCAAACATTAGCTTCATTTTCATGCCTTAGGCCCAAAAGCATCTTCTTGACATACATGGTAAGTGCTGCAATATGCCTGAAATAAGTAGATTAGGTATTGCACCATTATACAAGGTACATAAATCATGTCAGAAACTCAAAACTAATGACCTTATAATTTACCAGATCAATTAAGAAGTTTTTTTAAAAGAAATGACAAGCAACACAGCAGATATAAAAATTGTCATTCTACAATGTGGGATATGAATATTGAAACACCAGAACTGAACTCTAAAACTGAGGATGGACAAGGCATGAATAGTAGTTCGACTCCTTCAAAAGTCCACTAGTTCCATCTCTAACAGAACAGAAAGGGCATAAAAGAATAGGGCTCAATCAATATCTGTACTTTCTGTGGCTTCTTGACAACTGACCAGCACCAAAGAGAACCTTGTTAGCACTAATTTCAATAGCTCTTATATAAAAATTAAATAAATCATTGATTCCCCATTACATTGCTCGTACAACAATGGCTAAGAACAGGCTGACTTGCTATAGAAGATTATGCAATTCATACAGATTAAACTTTACGAGCCTTAATCTTTAAAATGCTTTTCAATCAATTCCTCCAACAAACAATATCCAACATATGCTATAGTCAAATCACAAGTTTTTCCATTCAACAAAGTACAATAAATCCACAATATCCTGACATATTTTACATACCGACTCATCATAGATGGAGTTAGGGAATTGAGGATTTTGAACCCATGGCGTATTGATGCTATACTCAGAAATGAAATGGTGCCATCCTCAAAAAGCTCTTCAATACCTTCTCTTCTTCTAACAAAGTCCATGTCAGCAAACGATGCAGCAACTGTGCCTGAAATGTTTTTTAAAATCAACCAAAGTAGTAGACATTATGTATTGAATTTAATTATTAACACATCTAAGCACAAACCTCCGCTGAAGTAAGTCTTCTTCATCAACCTGGCAGCATCTGTAGCATCACAATAATGTAGATGAAAGTTAGAGAACTGTGACATCTCACATCAAATATCAGTAATCCAATAGAGTGATCCTTGGTACACGTGTCTAGAGGAGCTCCAAAAAATAGTAACCACATCTAGCACTAAATCTTTCAAAGCAACCACATCTAGCACTAAATCTTCAAAACCAATCACTTACCATTTTGAACAACAAGCGCACCAAGTCCAGTTGGATAGCCAAATAGCTTTGACAGGACAACAAGGCAAAACATGAATATGGAATGATAGTTTAAAAGAATAAATGAATCGAGAGCAAAATGTATATACCTTATAGAAAGAGATTACAACAAAATCCACAGCGTACTTGGATAAATCTGGAGGGCATGTAGTACATCCTTTTGCAGCATCAATCAAAACAATCCAGTGACCCCTATTTACCAAACCAGAAGACTATTGATCAATGCTAACTGAAAAACCAGTGAAGTCTATGCAGCATAAATAGAAAAAAGAACTTCAGTTCGGGTTTATCTGAGACCTGATGGCCTCCAGCAAAGCAGGGCCAACGGGTAAGGTCACAAAAAGAAGGCAATTAACAGTTTTCTTTTCTTCGAGTTGTTTACATTTTTTAACTCATAACACAAAATGTATTTTCAGCCTAAAATCAACCCAAATAGTTTATGGTGACATGCAACTTATTTACTTCGAGTGAGTGTATGGACAGTCATAGGTAATCGATACAACCAAATTAGCAAATAGTAAGTTCCCTTGAAGGAGCGAACCATAAGAAAGAAGCTCATCATCGGAAGAAAATAGAAAATAACAAAATAAGATAGCACCTTACATACTTGCAAAAAGGAGAGCCTTCCAAAATTCTTTCTGAATTTTCCTTAATAAGATTAGCCAAGTCGAGACTGAATCTCAAACCAGAGAAATTGCATTCAGAAGGGAATGCAAATAGGTTATAAGCATTTCCTGCAAAATGCAAAATACAAGATGAAGATAAAGTGACCTCTACCTTAGCAAACTCCAACACAATCATAGGCTGGAGGGAAACTATCATTTGCTGTGATGTTATCAATAATCTTCCATCTTTTTCCCTCATTAAAGCATAATGTAATATCCTACAGACAGGCCAACAGGAAATATATACCAAACTCAATTTTTCCTTTGAATGCTATAAAAAATCACCAAGGAGAAATATGACGTGATGATTTAAACTAAACACCAAGTCTTGTCACTTTCTAAATAGAAGTTCTAGTGTGCTATTTTAAGGGTATAATTTCCAAGGATTACCAGTTGGCTCCTCTTCTAGAATTTTAGCTTCATTCCTCCTTTGCGTTGCATGTGGTGATAACTTCACCCGTGCCTCCTGGCCTCCAGATGCTCCACCTCCATTAACATTGTCTTCAACATCTACTGCAAATGCAGCAGCCCCTTTACTGAGAGCATATCTAAAAATTATCAAGGATGAACATATCTTGAGAGCAAAATGAGGACAAAAAACAAAAGCATGAAACACAAGAAATTATAGAGCACTCCCAGTGTACATGTACCTTCTCCTGAATTCATGTGGGACCCACTTGTAACTACCTTTGGCCCCACATGAATCCGAGTGGGAAGCACTGACCGAAAGTACCTCATAATAATTAATTAGAAGTAAAAAAAAACCCACAGCTAGGTGATTCCACAAATTGAAGGATACTCTCTAATACCAAGCACACTATTATGATTCTCCATAGTATACATAAAACAACTCTCCCTACTCCAGGGAAACGCCTCCCCAACCAACTTCAAAGCCGCGGTGGCCCCAGAAGTAAATATGCATTTATACTCTTTAGCAGATGCATTGCAATAATCAAGCACCTTCCCATTAAAAAAAACACAAAACACTTCATGGTTCAACAAAAAAAAAACCACAAAAACAATTCTTATAACAATCAAAATCAAATGAACTTTACCTGTTGTCGAACTTCTCTTATAATATCAGATGTTGCAGAACTTGAATCACTTTGGCTATCTATTTTTTTTTCCCCAAAAATTAAAGAAATTTCACATTGACAGCTCAAAAAAATAAACAAGACAAATTAAAGAAAAAAATAGGATACGTGGGTTTGCATAGATATTTGAGTTGAAATCTTTAAAAATTTCTTCCATTTGTAACTCAGAGTATAAAGTAGCACCAGCATGATCTAAATATACAATACCTGCAAAGAGGAAAGGAAAATTATAACAAATTGAAACTATAAAGAAACAAGAAAAGAAGTATTAGAGGTTAAAGAAAGGGACCCTTTTGGTCTAATCGATTAAATTCAGTGGCTCGAATTTCGTCGATAGATTTTGGACCGTTTGGATAACCATAGTCGGAACCGAATTCCTTCAAGAACTCAGCCTTGTCTGCATCCATGATGTTCTTTTTGGCTCTTCGTTTTTCCTTTTTCAGTCACTTGGCCAGCCACGTGCTAAATAAAACGCCTTGAACTACAGGATAGAATATTCCAGCGCTATAAACGTAATTTACAGTATTACTAGACATGTGACATGCATCGCATCGCGGGTTAAATAATAAAAAAAAAATTTAATTCCTAAATAACATAAAAATAATAATGTTTTGTCCTAGTTATAAAAATATCCAAAGATATTGAATCCTTTAACAGAAAGTTCCAAATAAATGTTCAGTCATGGTATTAGATACGAACCAAAATTATTGGATCCTGGTGACAAGACCCAACATGTAATCGGATCCTACATCATCGGACCCATCACCCACATGGGTTCTACACTAAGCAGAATCCTAAGATATGTGGGGTCTTACACCCGGTGGGACTCATACCTAATTGGGTCATGTATTATGAAGGATCCAAAGCTAATTTGAATCCTGCACCCATCAGTACCCAAAGCTATTGTAAGTCCTGTAGCACAGGACCCACTACCCAATTAGATCTTTTATATAATATCTAAAATTTATAAAGTATATGATGTGAATCAAAAATTTATTGAGAATTCCATTAACTTTAATATGACCATATTAGAGAAAAAAATTTAAAAAAGTTTAAAAATTTTCAAATTTTCAAATTTCTTTCAAAGTATTTTTAAAACTATAAGTTAGGTGCACCTTTCAAGCCTCAGTTTCTTGAGTCGAGAAGGGAATGTTAGACTCATGCCAATAATAATAATTGATTTTACCCGTAAAATCAAAATCTATGTTTAGTTTTCATAGTAGTAATATTTATTGTAAATTTAATAGTTCTTAGGAAATTTAACCCAACCTGAAATAAAAAAAACAATTATCATCACCTAATTTTTATACAATACAAAAAAAAACTCATCAATTTATTTTAAAAAATAAATTTAAATCAAGGAAGGCAGTCAGTCGTCCCTATTAATCAATGGTCTTCCATTAATATTCAATGGTGGTGTTAATACTGTAGTGAAGAAGATACACAAACACACACACACACACACGATGTGTAGAGGCATAAAGAGGCATGGGGGTTGAATTCTCACGTACGTGATAACGTGGATTCGCATTCCGTCCACCAAAAAAAAATCAATTGTTTTGCTTTTTTTTTTTTTTACAATCTTCCTATGCCAATGTTAGTGATCTTACTACTTTCTTACATTGATTAACTTTAATTCCTTGTCGACAAAGGGAAAGAGTGTGTGTGCGTGTCCATGGTGCAATCAATTTATTTTGAGAAGGTAATGATCAAGAAATTTAATTGGGTATGGCTGCTGGGTCTGGCCACGTAATCATACCCGTATGAAAAGGAAAAAAATTACAGTCTTCGGTCCTACTAAGGTAGAACCTAACTCTCTGTGCATGTCCACAGTGCAATCAAGTTATTTTGAGAAGGCAACGACCGAGACATTTAATTGGGTATGGCTATTGAGTCTAGCCATGTAGTCATACCCGTATGAAAAAACAAAAACAAAAACAAAATTACAGTCTTAGGTCCTGGTGGGGCAGAGCCCAACTCTAATGGTTCTAGCAAGACCCAAAGCTATTAGGTCCTGTTGCAACGACCCAACAGTGGGTTTTGTTGGGGCAAGACCTAACTCTAATGGTACCAGCAGGACCCAACATCATTGGGTTCTAGTGGAAGTAGAACCCAAAGCTATTGAGTCATGTTGCAACGACCTAACAACCTTTTCTGACTTACAAACAGTATAGACAACGCCCCCACACAAGCACTATAATGTTTGTTGAGTCTAGCTGAGAGACAGGGCCCAATGCTAATGGCACTATTTGATAGTGTTTTGGGTCTGGATTGTCAACCAGACCCAACAACTCTAAGTCTAGTTACCAAAGCCAGACCCAGCGGCTTGTGGCAGAGAAGGTCACGCCCTCCAGCTGCAATTCTTGACTAAAAACACAGGAACGGTTTCTACAGGTCTGACTTACAAACAGCACAGACAACGCCCCCCACAGGGCTACAATGTTTGTTTGGTCTAGCTGGGAGGCAGGGCCCAATGCTATTGGCACTTTTTGAAAGTGTTTTGGGTTTGGATTGTTAGCCAGGCCCAACAGCGCTAGGTCCGGCTACCAACGCCAGACCCAGCGGCTTGTGGAAGAGAAGGCCACGCCCTTAGTCACAATTCTTGACTAAAAACACTGGAACTGTTTCTACAATGTTTTCTCCAATATATAGCGTAGCAACTGTGCAAGTCCACATTTAATTGTCTCTTGGTCCGTAGTGCATGCATGCACAGTAAGTCCACAGTGAATTGTCTCTCAGTCCACAGTGCATTCATGTATAGTAGAAATCTCACGCGTTTTACAGTTCTGTTAATGAAGTTTTTTTAATCAATAATTAAAAAGATGATGTCATTAAATCGATTGAAAAATATATTAAGTAATAAAAAAAATGGTAAACATTAATTTTTAATTAAAAACTGAAATGGGAAATTGATTTTGTTAATTAAAAAACAAAAGATAGATTCACATGAAAATATTTGATTGGTACATTATTTTTGAATTTTTTTATTTAATTATATAACAATTAAAATGGATATTTGTAAGAAAAATAATTATTTAAATGCTATTAAAAAGTGAATTTTTAGTCTGAACTTCCTTTTCTTATTCATAATTTTTTTTTTTACAAAATAAATATATTTTTGTTATTAGTAGTATGATTTTTGAATAAAAACTAATGTCAATTAAAATAAGTATTTGAAAAAATTATGATGATTTAAAATAAGGATGAAAAAAATGTATATCATTAATCAAAACTCTCTTACCTTATTCATGAGTTTCTTTTTTTCACAAAAATATTTCTTTTTTATGAGAATATTTTTTAAAATAAAAATTATCATAAATTTTTATTAAAAAACATACAAATATATTAAAAAAAATATAAGAGTAGTAATTTTGAAAAAAAAAATATAAGATGTGTACATTAAAAAATAATAAAATAAATATGTTATTCACATTACATATTCTTGAGCAATTTCTTTAAAAACAATCACACATTATGTTCATATATAATAATTTAAAAAGTAATTATTAATGTTGCACCCGATATCATGGCAAATTTTCACTTTCTAAATGTTTTATAAAGAGCAAAAAATATTTGAAACATCTATAAGATGTAAAGGAGTCGTCACCTAATATTATGGTTACTAAAAATCATAACTAGTCTTTCAGAGTCTAAGACAAATAATTGTTTTTATCTTTTTAGTATAAAATTTGAGCTTTATTTCCTTAAATTTGTGGAGTTTATTTAGGAGTGCAACTAAATAAGGTAATAGTGTTAGAATCACGAGAGGCTTATTGTTATCATTCTTCTTGCTTCAATTTATGATGATATGAATTTGATTTGTGACAAAATAAAGGGGAACGGTGTTGTTTTCTACAGAAAAAATAAAAAGAAAGAAGAAAAAGAAGAAGAAATAGGGGAGGAGGAGAGGGGGGGTCATCTGGCAGGTTACAACTTAAATATTACCGATGGATTCATTGACAATTAGTTTTCATCGATAATTTTGTTTGTAATATTGACATGTTATATTTTCTAACGGAAATAACAAGGAAATATCTGCCCAATTTATTTTCACTTGTAATTCCCCTGGTATTCACCAACAAAAATGTTTTTGTCAGTGAATACCAACGGAAACAGCGTCATTGTGTTTTGTCAGTAATGTCATTGTAATTTACCGATAATATTTTTTTTGTCGGTATTTTTATTTGTGTTTATAATTTTCTAATAGTGTGAATAATTCAAGTAATTAGGATTGTTTACCCCTTTTTTCACCTAAAATACTAAAAATATTACAATTAGCTTCCCAAAATTAGGCTAAAGGAAAGTTTTCGGTAGCCAAAAATTACGTTAAAGGAAAATTACAAGTCTACTTAAAAAGAAAGATTATTTAATAAAACCCGACAAATAATTAGAGTAATTCAACTAGTCTGAAATGTTTTCTCATATTACTCAAATTATCAAAAGAAAGAAATTCATATAATTACCTGAATTATCTATTTTCTTCAAAATTTCAAACAACTTGTTATTCAAATTGGTTGGAATAATTTGGAGTTTTTTTAATAGTCATCACCCCTTTTTCATTCTACTTCATAAGATGCTATGTCATTCAAAGAAAAATTTTATAATTCCAAGAGAATAACTAATAACTTTAAAGAAAGAGATAAACACAAAGAAAAGAGAATATAAAATTCATGATTTATAAAAAATAATAAAAATATATTTGTTTAGGATTTATCTATCCTAGTTGTATCTCTTTATTTTTTTAAAATGAATTAGAAAAAGTAACTAATAAGATATCACTAATTACTTCTTAAATATCATAAAATTACTCGTTTTCTAAGATACTAGAAATTAAATTTAAATGTTTAAATAATTTGAAATATCAACTAAAATCTCAACAAAAGGGTGGAAAATTTAACCAGAATTAAAATATAAAATATATGAATCAAAGTTTTGAAAATACGGAATGCAAAGTGCATATATAATTACTGAAATCAAGATTATTTTTTAGACATACTAGAGGATAGAAAGTGTTTATTAATAAAGGAAAGAAACTTTAGCAAGCTAGACTCAAACAGAAAGTAATACAATTGACAAGAAGAAAGAAAATACTTTCACACATAGGCTTGAATCAAAGATATAATTGCATCAAGAGACTTCTTTCCATCATGAGCATTGCTAAAGAAGTTGTCCATGTATTCTTCCAAGACAAACTCCCGGTAACGAGCAACTCCATCTCTCTCCACTACTGAGGCAACGATCCAATCTTCTCTGCTGGTTTTGGGACAGTGAAGATTTTGGGATGGATACTCTCGATTTGGAGCTAGGAGTGCGCAGTCTATGTTCTGCACTTTTGTACCTTCCATTGCTTAGTCTGTAATAAGAAGCATGTAATTAATTTGATGGTATTAGCTCGTAATATAAGGTTTGATTTCCATCATGCTCATGGAAAATTCTACTATAAAGATGAAATATATTATAGTTTGAGAAAAATGACAGACAATGCAAGTGATTGTAGTTTGAGAAAAATTACAAGTGGTTATAATATGATTATATATATCCCATTTATTTTGAGATTCAAGATTTGGATATAATAAATATAACTGAACATAAGAGGAATGAATATCATGAGAGGATCTTGAAATCGGATTTTTCTTACAAATGTGATTCTAATTTCGGATTTCTAACCCGTAAGGAGTCACCCTCACCACCATTGATGACCAAATTAAGCACCAGAGACAAGAGGGATCTCCACCCAATCGCCCTTCCTCTCGCCGTCCATCTCTTTATAGACCACTAATGCCATCTTGCAGTAAGTCTGCCCATGTCGGAGTGGCGCCCCGCACCAACAGTAAGCTCTGGATACGAGTTCATGTGACCATCTTCGAACCACTTAGCCCATCCATTGTCACTCGAAGCTTCATAGTTAAGATTTTTAGTAGTTCTCTCACCAACTCGATTGATGTACTCAGGTATTCCAGCGCCACATCCCTAACAAAAGTTACAAATATTTATCAGTTTGACACAGAACGGAAGCGCAATAAATACATTTTTATTGCATGATTGAGCCTAAACATATGGAATCCACTGGATTATAAGAAAACACTCAAAGGTAATCTTAAAAAACCAATTTTTTCCCCTTTTAGATCAACTTATGCATTTAGCAAGATTAAATCTCCTTCCTAAATAACCCTAATACCACCTCTTATATTGACATGATGTATCAAGAGAATAATTTTTTCTTAATACTACTCTAAAGTTCAAAATTAAAAATTAAAGAAAAAAACCCTTCTCAATCACCCCCACCTTTCCCTGTACTTGTAAAAATAAAGTCAGCAAATAAGTGTTTAGTCGGTGTACAGAGTAGCTCTCGGATTCTAATCAACCTTAGTACCTTAACAAGCAGGAAAAAGTAAAGTAATTAACCAAAAGAGAACTAACTCACTTGCATTCTTTAGGCCAATATTCAAGAGCTTCAGCGTTAGTAATATAGAGCATGCTAATGTAATCCTTCCACTCTAATCCCTTCTCTTTCTCTGGCACAGAACTTTTACCATACTTCACCGACGGGCTCTCACACCTTTACGGTAGACAGCCTTCTTTTCAGGAGGTTGGCCGAAGAAATTGTTAGCAGCATGCTTAAGAGTAGAATCGAAATTAGTGCACTTGAGAACTAGACTTTAAAGTTGAAAAAAACAAAAAAACAAAAACAAAGTAATCCATCGTGGATTGTGATGTAATCTATTATCGATTACAATAGCATTTTATATTTTTTTTGTTTTAATCTTTTTTTAGTTCTTGATTTTTGTTTTAATATTTTTTTTTGTGAAAAAAATTTCAATTCTAGCTTCTTTTTTTCCACCCTTTAGTCATTTATTTCTTTTTCCGATTAGATTCTTTAATGTTATAACGGTTGAAATTTAAAATTAATAATTTATTTTGATTTATCTTTTAAGTTATTATCTCAAACACAAAAATTATTTTGTTATTTTTTTAACTTGATTTCACAAAAGAAATCAAATTTTATTATTCGAGAAGGATTTAAAATAAGAGGATCAAAATTATATTAGTGAAATATTTAAAGGTTATTTTTTTTTAATAAAAGAGTTATTATAGAGCTCTTTTAAAAAATTATTTGGAAGGTTAAGTCTTGAAATTTAAATGAATATTTTTTTCTAGTTCAAAATTGTTTTGGCATGGCTGTAATGTAGCGCGTGTCATCGATCTATCTAGTGTGAGATTATATTTGGGTTTTTGTTGAAAAAAAAGAAGGGAACGACTATGCATTAAAAATCTAATCCTCTCATTTAAGAATTTTCATTTTAGTCACTAATGAAATGATGGAATAATTATTTTTTTAATCATTTGCTTTTGTTTTTAGATTTTCTTCCTTCGGGTATGTGAAAAGATATTTATTGATGCATGCCATATCCAATATTTTTACTTATGGCTTTATAAATTGTCTTATTTACATTTTCATCACCGTTTCGGAAGAAGAGTTCCATTAAAATCCTGAATTTTCACATTTTCCCTTCACTTTTCTCAACTTTTGTCTTTCTTTTCAATTTAATCTCAATCTCTAAAATTCTTTCTTCTGATGTTATTTATATGCTTAATTAATCTTGCATAAATAATTAAAATTGTTGTTTTAAATTTAAGGAACACCTTTTGTAATTGTTGTATTTTAAATGTATTCTCTTCATATGACAGATTGAATTGTTTTTTTATGGCACAAAAGTGTATATATTATAAGAAAATGTACCATAAACAAATTAGTTTGTGTGAATTTAATTTGTCAAATTTAATTTAAAATCATTTCTTTTTTCAGCAACTCTATTTTGTGTTAATTTTCAAGGATTATGTTGGGCGTATTTAGTACTAGTATTTTAGAAATGAATTAAATTTTTAGAATATTTTAACTTTTTTGACCTTTAAATATAACAATTATTATATATAGAAAAGCTTATTAAACTAAGAATAAAAGTTAATTTTCAGGAGTTCCTCCAACCTAGTTTCAAAAATGTTAAAAAATATCAAATATGGAAAGCAATAATTAAAACTATTAAATATCATGTATTTTCATTCTTTAGTTTTTCCCTTTTCATTACAAAGTTTTATTGTTTTCTAGTCATAACAACCTATTTTACTGGCTAAATAATTAATTGTATCTACACATATATAGCATTATTGCTATTTGAAGGAATTCCAGTTAATTATATTGGGCAATCTGAGATTTTGTTTTTAAGCAATATCAAAACATGCGAGTGATATTAAGCAA
>Ga0325410_1002916_pt1 | contig 19223 bp, 8 predicted proteins | sample PopdelMetagenome_16_FD_206182 | JGI IMG/M metagenome (GOLD analysis project Ga0325410, IMG submission 206182) | Populus deltoides microbial communities from Bellville, Georgia, United States - Xylem-PdIQD-R3 | ecosystem: Host-associated > Plants > Phyllosphere > Stem > Wood/Secondary xylem... | reverse complement strand
TAAAAACAAGTTGAAAAATAGATTTATTACATTCAAAAGCTCGAACCTCATCTTTCTAGGGATTGAAGATTAATAGAAAATTCTCTAGTTAAGTAGTCTGCTATGACAAATAACATATTTTTCATTTTAAAAAAAAAATAGAGTAAATACAGAAATTTTAACTAATTTACCACTCATGCTTTCATTGTGGATTGAATGTAAAATTTTGCAACATAAAAAAATCTCATATCGTCAAAAACTTATGGCATTATCATTATATTCAGTATAACATATCATAATTGAAAACTCTAACTCGACTCTTTAATTATTATTTAATTAATTTTCCAAACCGGCAACCCGAGTTACAAACTTCACTAACTCAAATTTATTTTTTTATTTTATTAGATGATAGCAAATACAGAAATTAATTTACTAGCATCTTAACACTCAAGAATAAAATTTAATAAAAATCTCACATGATGGAATTGAAAAATAAAAAACAAAAGATACAAACAAAAGGGTAAAAAAATCTCGACTCGACTCTTTTATTAATATTTAATCAACCTGTCAAACTCATGATTCGAGTTATGGACTCTAGTTGATCAATTTTGTTTTTTATTTTATTATATGATAAGAAATAGGAAAATTGATTTACCATTAATTCAATACTAAAGGATAAAATTCAATGAAAATCACACACAAAATGATGGAATTGAAAAAAAAAACCAAAAGATATATAAAAAAGGATAAAAAATCCCACCCTGACTCTTTGATTAATATTTAGTCAAACTCGCGACCCGAGTTATGAATTCTACTAGTTTTATTTATTTTTTTAAAACTTATTATATGATAAAAAAAATATAACAATTGATTTACCATTAACTTAATAATGAATGATAAAATTGAATAGAAACCCATTACTAAATGATGGAATTGAATAAAAAAACTAAAAATAAAAAAATGGGCAAGAAAAACAAAATAGCCATGAAAAAAAGTCCAACCGTGTTGGATTGGACAGGAGGCCCTTGAGCTTGACCCATTCATTTTATTTGGCTGAGTTGAGAAGTTTTTAAAAACCCCAACTCACATTTGACCTATAATATCTATTTTTTAATTTTTTTTAACCAACTATCATCTTTAAAATTCATATTAAATGAATTTAATGAATTGGGTTGAGTAAGATAATACAAATATGATAAATGAGTTGGTCTTTTTTAACACTCTTAGATTTTCCCACTAAAGTAGTATACTTCTAAATTGTTTCATGTTAGGCTTGTATTTTCTGAGCCTTAGATTCTCTCTAGTCCTCACCTAAAACAAAATGGTCCGCTCAATTTGCAAATAGGCCTAATAAAATAGGCTAAATAAAAAAAAACAACTAAATTTAAAAAAGAACAACAAATAAAAATATATGAGATAATCCATATCATATCAAAAATTAATTAAAAATTCTATAGAAGGAAAAAAACAAAAAAATTAGAACTCAATCTCTAATTAAATAAAACCTAAAGGATAAAACTGAAAAAACATTAGATTAAAAAAACAATTAACAAGCAAACTCGGCACATCTCTTAAACTTGGGTTAATCACCCAAACTCACATCTAGAGAGATTTTAGACTCGGCCTCAATCAAGAAACTCAATTCCTAACTAACTTAATATTAAAGGTTGGGGTGGGAAAAAATATCAGTTTAAAAATTTAGTAACACAATTGCACCAAGTATTGAATATATAAAGAAAAAATTTAATTTGGGATAAGAGACATTGCTTCAATTTTAGCTTTTTCAAATTTCAACAAATTATATGAGTTTAAGAGTGATGTTTGTGGTGTAGGAATTAAGAGTATATTATCCCAAGAGAAGAGACTCATGAAATTTATTGTGAAAAGTTAAATGATTCTATATTGAAGTAGTCCATGTATGATAAGGAGTTTTGTGCTATTTTTCAAACTCTAAAAATGTGGTAGCAATATCTGATAGACAAAAGATTTTTATTATATTTTGATCATAAGGCATTAAAATTCTTGCATATACATAAGTGAATAAATAATATTCTTCAAACAAGATGGAGATGGATGATTTACTTGCAACAATTCCTAATTAGAATTGTGTGTGGGCTAGAATCTAGAATAGGGTTGTTGATGTTTTGAGTAAAAATAAAGCCTTACCAATCACTTTGATGGAAAAGATCACTAAGTTTAATTATTTTTACATTCCTTGTTTTTTATTGTGAGAAAATGTGATTCTAGATTTGTATAGAGAATGATTGGTTAGTCACTTGGGGTGAAAGAAGATAAGTGATGTCATCAATAAAAGGCAGTATTGGCCTTACTTGTAGGGGTGAGTAAAAAAATTAAAAACCCGATTAAACCAAGAAAACTGAAAAAAAATAACTGAAAAAACCGAACCGTGAAAAAAACCGATTAGAATTTTTTAAAAATCAACAGGTTCAGTTTCGGTTTCGGTTTGATAACCCTAAAACCGAAAAAACCAAACCGAACCGAACTGGTTCAGTTTTAAAAAAAATACTATAAAATCACTTTCTAAAATTTTAACCCTAGCATTCCCCCCTCCTTCTACATCCAGCAGCCGCCGACACCCCCTTCCAAAGACCTCACAAGCCACAACTCTCAAATCTCAATCTCTCACACTCTCCACCTGATAAAAAATGAATTCTCCATCACTTTACAAAATTTCATGGCCAGATCTAGACTTCTAATCATCTAACAAAACTTCAATAAGGCTTCAATCTTCATCTTCAATTCTAACAACCCAAGAACTGGTTTAGTGTATGCTTCAAATCTTCATCTTCAAGGCTTCAATGTTTGTTTCCTCTCATCACAGTTTTGTGTCCTTTTATTTTCTTTTTTAAAGTTGACGCAGCTCCTACTGTAATTCCCGCTAAGGCTAAGAAGAAAGATTAAAACTTTGTACATCATGGGTTACTGTGCTACGTTGTTTATATAGAGCTCTTTACTTTAAAAGTTTGTTTTTTTGTTTAACTTTTATATTGGTCGTATGTTAGATGGGCAGGGTTCAAGCACACTTATTTTGACACCCCATCGTCCTTTATATCAATTTTAGCTGTATTTGTTCTACTCGTCCTCATTATGATACAAGCCTTCTTTGCTTTCTACGGATATTACTGTCCTCCTAAGCAATAATTATATTATCGTCCTCTTAAGCAATAATTATATTCTATTGTTCTAACTTGCAAATTGTATAATTGGAATGCACTGAGCGATGAAAAACCATTCTCCTTGCAACTCTTTACTGTCTTACCAGAACTCTGTAGTCTGTAGTCCCATGATAGTTTTCATGAAGCTTATGATGACAGATTTGTTGTTTGTTGAGTAATTGGGCTTTTGAAATTGTGGGGTTTGTAGGGAAGAATAAGAGGGAAGCTAGAGAAGCTATAGAGAAAATTGTTAAAAAAACCTAGTTGGTTTGAATATAGGTTTTTCCAGTTTTTATGTTAAAAAACCGAACCGAACCGAACCGAAACCGGTCGGTTTGATCCGATTCTGGTTCGGTTCCGGTTCAAATTTTTTAGTTTTTCAAAATTTTATTTTGGTTATTTTTGTAGATAAAAACCGAACCGAATCGAAAATGATCACCCCTACTTACTTGAAATATGATACTAGTAAGTTTGTGTAAAAACACTATATTTGTCAAACTACCAGAGACTAAGTATAAAATATAGGTTTATATATGTCTTTTTCTATTCTTAAAAATATATAGGAAGACTTGTCTATAGCTTTTATACTTGGATTGCCTTATACATTAAGAAGAATGAATTTTATATTTTTTTGTACACATGTTTTCAAAGATGGCTTATTTTATCCTTTGCTAGAAGATGAATGATGATCTCATAGTTGCTCGATTTTTCTACTAAGAGGTGGTTTGTTTGCATGGGTTTCTGAATACCATTACTTTATATTGAGATGATAAGTTTATTAGTTGCTTTTAGAAAATATTATAAAGGATGTATGATTCATCTTTACAATTCATTAGCACAACACATACACAAACAAATGGGTAAATAAACTCGCTGAATTGGACACTTGATAACTTGATTTAAAGCACCTGTGGTAACAAGCCAAAGCATTGGGGTTGTGCACTTACACGATAATGATTTGCATAAAAAGAGTTAAACACAGTGTTATAGATAAATCGTCATTCTAGATTGCTAGATTATGAATGTATAACATCTTAGACATATATATAATCTTGTACTAGTTCAGAAGGGTGTTTGTTATAACACTACTGCTAAAAGGGTGTTTATGATCGCAATACACACCCAAATTCAAGTTCTTGCAAAGCACAAATCTTGGTTTGATTTCATAAATAAATCAAGTCATTATATATCAAATCCAAGGGAAAAATCAAAGGATTTTCTTATTCTTTTGAAAGAATACTTTAGGTAGAGATTATACTCGGTCATATATTTAATAAAATCATATATTTATACATGTATGCTTGTTTAATTTCATGTGCTCAAAATTATATCTATAAATTTCTAGCGACTCCATTGAGAAATTCTTTACCTTACATCTCTTCCCTTCAAGAAAGAATTTTCAACAAACTCTTAATGGCAACTAGAAAGAACATGATCACCATTGTCACTTCCAAAAGCAACAAGGCTATTGATTCAAGTTGTCGGCATACCATTGAAAATTCTTCAACCCCATCATTAAAAAGAAAATCCATCACCAAGTTGTATACACAAACTAAGTCGACTCTTAATTAGCTGACATTAACTTTGAATGTAAGAGGGGTATGAGAGCTCGCTCTAAAACTGAAGCCACAAGTAACTCCATTACAAAAGTCAAGTGGGGTGCGTAGAATTTTCTTTGGCACTTAAGGCGACCTTGGTAATTTACCCATGGAAACTCTTTCATGTCAATCACAAAGTAAAGCTTTGGGTTTTGGCACCAAGTCAATGATGACAACCGGGACTACATCTTTGGAGGATTAAGTGACTAACTTGATAAAATTGGTTGAGGGGCTTTCAACTTAACTGAAGGCAAAAGACCATGAGATAACAAAGTTGATGAACAAACTCTAAGGCATGAACGAAGGAGGCCAAACCTCGACTATCAAGGCTTTATAAGTAGATCAATTAAATATCATTGAGAATTCTACAATTGGAGCTACAAGGAATATATGTGGTATTACTGATGGCATATTCACCACGAATCAATTAAAAGAACTTATCAAGAAAGCCATCACGGACCAAGTAACAAGCTCAGTTCAACCCCTGTATTCTTATACGAAGCCGTACACCCAAAAAATTGATCAGATAAGGATGTCTCTAAGTTATCAACCACCAAAGTTTCAATAATTTGATGGCAAAGGGAATCTTAGGCAATATATAACTCACTTTATAGAGACTTACAACGATGTTGGAACTAATAATAATCTCACGATAAAACATTTTATTCATTCCTTGAAAGGTAACGCCTTCGACTGGTACAATAACTTGGAGTCTGGCTTGATCGATAGTTGGGAGTAATTAGAACGCAAGTTTCTTAACCGTTTCTGTAGCATTCGTCATGTGGTTAGTATGATTGAACTCACCAATACACGTTAGTGGAAGGAAAAGCCTAACATCAACTACATTCATCGGTGGAGAAACTTTAGCCTTAAATGTAGAGATTGGTCACTAAAACTTCTGTGCTAAATATGTGTAGTCAAGGGATGCATTGGGAAATATGCTATATTTTACAAGGCATCAAACCAAAGTCTTTTGAAGAATTGGCTACTCGAGAACATGACATGGAACTTAGCATTGCGGCAACTAAGAGCTCATTATTACCTCTACAAGAGCCCAAGAGAAATAAGCTTGAAGGTTATAGATTAAAAAAAAACACTCTAAAGATTGAGGGAAAGCAGTTTTTAGTAGATAACTATGCTGCTGTAAAGGTACCAACTAGAATTAAGAGGGATGATCGTTCAACATCAACTACTTTTCAAAAGGGTGAAAGAAAGAATGCATCCCTAAAAGAGCAATAAGAAAAGGTGTATCTATTCCCCGACTTAGACATACCTAGGATGTTGGATGATCTGTTTAAGGAAAATCCCATCGAGTGGACAGAGGTGAAGTGTCCTAAATAAGCAACCACGTGGACAATCTAAACTTTTACAAATACCATCGCTTGATCAATCGTCCCATAAAGAGAAGTGTTTTATGCTACAAGACAAGATCATGAGGCTATGTGATAATGGAGATATCATTTTTGATGATAAAATAACAGCCTCTAATATAAAAACTATGGTCATTTTAGGTCCACACCATTTTCCCTCTATAATAAGTTTTAGCTTTTTTTGAACCTATATAACATGGCATCATTTTGCTTAGGAGCTTCACTATATCCTGTGGGGCATCTTTACATATTGGTCATAACAAATTACTTCTTAAAGTGGGCAAAAGTTACAGTATTAAAAGAGGTAAAAAAAAGATAGTTGTAAACTTTATTCGGACAAACATTATCCACCGTTATGGGGTACTTAGATATATCATAATTGATAATGGAAAGGAGTTCTACAATACAGCCATGAATAAGTTTGTATAATTTGATTTTTAAACAGCATAACTCTTTTATGTATAATGTCTTGGCTAATGGCTTAGCAGAAGCTTTTAGTAAGACCTTATGCAATATTCTTAAAAAGATGGTGAATCACTCGAAGAAGGATTGACATGATAGAAATGGGTAAATGTTATAGGCTTATTGTACTACATTCTGAACATTGACTCAAACTACTCCATATTCCTTAGTATGCGGGGTTGAAGTTGTTCATCCATTAGAATGTCAAATTTCATCTCTAAGAATTGCAATAAAAAAAGAACTCTTCAATAAAGACAATGTACATCTACGTCTCGAAGAACTTGAAGCACAAAAACAATTAGAATGTTATCAAGCATGACTTTGTAGAGCTTTCAACAAGAAGGTGTGATCGCGCTCATTCCAAGTAGGAGATCTTGTCTTGCTAGTATAACACCCGATAATCATGTCAAAATATATGGGCAACAAGTTCTTCTTCAAATGGGATGGCCCATATGTGGTTCAAAAAGTTTACACAAATGTAGCTTATAAAATTATCGATAAGAATGGATTGAGGATTGGGCTTATCAACGATAAATTCTTAAAAATATACTATGCTTGAAATCTAATGTAGCTTCTGGCCTGCATGAGCTAAAACTGTAAAAGGCATAAAAAAACCACAAAAAAATTGAATTATGTTATGACTTGATTCTTTATCCACAAAGATACATAAGCAACTTGGGACTCGTTTTGAGTACAGTCATGTACAAAAAAAAGTGGTTAACAAAAAAAATTATTTAAACTATGTTGTGACTTGATCCTTTATCTATAAAAGTACATCAGTAACTTAGAAATTATTGTAATTACAATCACATCATCCTTTAAAATTATTCAAACACATATAATTGTTCGCATAAAAAAAGAGGGATAAATAAACCTGACAACACAATTATAACAAGGAAACCTGGGTAACAAGATGCAAGTGTGGGCAAAATTAAGACTTTATTAATAGAAAAAAGAATTCTACTACATAAAGTATGTATTCTCAACTTAAAGTCTTTATTCTGAACTTAAAGCCTTGAGCTAGTATTACCATAAATTAAAAAGCATGAGAAACCATCAGTATATTATGGTTTCCAACTATGTATTCTAACTCTTTTTGTTTGTTCTCCAATAGTCCTCTTAATTTTTTAGAATGATTATGTTATTTTCACTTATCACATGGGAAATGGATATTGTAATGATCTTTACTCGAATGCTGAAGGTGATGACTTTTCTCTTAGAAAGCTCTTTATCATGCCTATTGAGGGATGACTCTAACTCGGTCTTTTTACTCTGCAGCTTCATCAATTGTTCTTCTGCTTTTGTTATCTCAACTTGAGTGGTGGAAATAAATCTAGATGCCTCATCTTCAAAAGCTTCAGAATTTTTTAGCTACACTTCAAACTTTTAATTTCTAAGGCTTACTACACTGATGTCATCATAGGAGATGGTAAAGACTTTATATGGATAAACATTTTAACATCTTCAATCACCTTAATTACCATTTTTCTAATAGAGGAGCAATCAACCTTTATATCTTTCATGAAGTGGAGAATATTCTCAACTTCACTAAATAAGTTAGAAATATAATGGACCGGTGTAAGAACAATCTTATTTCTAATGCTCTTCCAACACTTAATAGCAAATTCAGATCTTATCTCATCTCTAATCCCAACAACTAAAATATTAAAGAGATTAGGGCTAGCAATAAAAGCAACACTCATTTCTAGCCTAATATACATATCAAAGCCGTTCCGTAAGTCCTGTTGACCAAGCTGAAATAAAGAACAATAAAAAAAAGGTTATTATATGATAAGTAACATGAATTAAAGAACAAAAAAAGTGTTAAACCAATTCATCAACATTATTTGGCATTATTGATGCGCTATGAACTCTGTGAAAAAAACTCAGTCCATACAGATTGAACACCTTCTACGTTTTAAATGTTTCCAACAATAATCATTTTCTTTATGTTCACTATCCTCAACATTTAAAATTGCTTCTACATTGTCTACCTTCTCGTCTTACACACGTATCATCGTGAGCATCTAAGTAAAAAAAATTGATGAGGTGCATAAAAAAAAGGCAAGTGTTCATTTACCAATCATGGAGAAAAGGATTATGCATTCCCTTTACCCCTGGGGAGATAATGGATTTCTTCTTAAGATGATCTTTTAAAGCACTTACTTCTTTTGCACTAGGAATTACAAGCGGTGTCTTCTTTATATAGACACATGTTTGGGCACCATCCTCTTTGCTTAAATCAACATCAACTATCTGTTTGTCTCTATAATAGTTAGAAGAATTTTTTTTTTCTTTGTTAAGCTAAGGCCATTCTTTTTTTGTTTTGCCCTCGGGATACTGTAGCAACATTAGTAGAACTTATGAGGCTGATTTTCATCTCGAAATGACAAACATTGGACCACTTTGGAGTCCATTAGTCCATATAACTTTTAGTCACCAAAGGAAGAAGCTTGAACTGAGAATGAGTGTTAAGTTTAGTGAAGTTATTCCAAAGTTAAAATGGTTGGAACCTTAATTCTCCCTCCAAAGTCATGGGGACTATGTTTTCAAATGTTTTGCTAACCGTATATTTTGTAGGAGATATGATTCTCTTAGGATTTCTTAAAAGAGCATTAGCTTGAGATTCATTGAAATCTTTTGTTAACCCCGAGCTAGTATATTTTGTCACCCAACTAACTTGACAAGGCTAATGATTGTTTGATGGGTGCTAAATTTTTTTACAAGCCAACTACTAAGAAAATGAATAGCAAAAGGGATGTCTTGTAAAGTCACACCTAATGCAGATTGAACGTTCTTTAAACCTTTAAAAATACTTGCTAAAATTGGTATTGCAAGAAAGAATCGTCTTCTAGCTATCATCATAGATGCTACTTTGAAAGCACTAGGATGAATGAAACCAACATCTTTACTAGGAAATATAAATTTTCATAGCCAACATTAAAGAAAAACCGCTAAGAAAACTTCATCTTGAATGTGAGAACGGACATCAAGCTCTTAGAGAGGATGCATGAATTTGTTAGAGCAAATACAAGATTTAAGTAACTTATTGGATTCACTGGACTTACTCATAGAGAAAGGCATCTTGTATCTCAAATCATCTCGGAACCAGAAATCTACCAAATTTTAAAAAGTCATTACATAGTCACCATCAATAGTCTCACATTCTTTATGAAAGGCAATAAATAGATACTTATAGCTCTTTGGAAGAAAAGAATGTCCTTTCTTATCAGTTTCATTAAGGTCATCAACAAAGAGGATGACTTCATCATAAAAAGTGCCAAAAATAGAAAGGCCGTTACATGATTTCAATTCCCATAGTGACACAAAATCCTCACTATTTAGGGTAGATAGCATGTTAGTAGAAGGATTCTAATGGTTCTAGAAAGAAAAGATAACATTCATCTGCCACTCATATGTAAAAAAGGATACAAAAATTGTATCTCTCGAGGATCGGCGCATAGTTTTTCAAAAATATCTTATCTCCATTCCCAATACTTGGGAGTATACTCAAGTGCATCAAAGATCAGGAAATAATCCATGTAAGTAGCATCTCCAACATGTTTGTGGTAGTATAATATGGCGGCAGATTAGCTAGAAAAGTTGTTGAATGTGGATTGGAGTACTGAAGTTGTAAAACTGATTGAGACAAACCACCATGACCATAAAGTTCATAAAAAATCTGCAATTACCACGAAGTCAAATGCTTGATGCTTTCGAAAGACCACCTCTTAGCGAATGGACCAATGGCGGGTTAGTACGATACTTGTCCTCAATTACTATGAACCTTTTAGAGGGGGGAAAAAAAAGAATTCCTTAAAGTCACTATCTAGAAAAAGGCACGTATCATATGCATATTTGAAAGAAGGGATGGGGAACAAGATTACAAGTCCTATAATATTTATATGTCCTAAAACAGGGAGGGTAAGAATTTTGCTTGATCAAAAGCCATAGAAGAGTGATGCTCTAATGAAAGAAAGTTATGAATCGTCAGAATTGATGGTTCGTTGAAAATAACAATTGTGACCATTAAGAAATGACTTTTCTAGCACCAAATCCAGTGAAATATTATAGCTGAAGAATTTAAACCGCCATAGCAACTCACGTGGAATCACAAGTCAGGCGATTAACCTACATCCAAGTTCCCAAAGAATGTCAAAAAATAAATTGAGTTACATTTCAACACCGGACAAGTATTTATATTGTTGAGGATATGACCCAGTCGTCATTGAGCATAAATAGTTCACAAAATTCTTCTGAGGTAGGATTAAATACAAAAGGATGTAGCTGTGAAAGAGATTCTGATAGCCAACCATTACGTAGTCCAAGCGGCTGGGAATTTATGGATTCTGAATCTCCACATCACAATTGTTGTTTTGATAGGATCAAAGGAAACGAATGACAAAGTAGAGCAAAAAAAAAAAAACTGAAAGAAAAAGTGAAAAGGGCGCTAAGCTTTCACTAATTCCCACCTAGAGTTCTTGGCCAACCACTCAAGCTCTCCGCCGAATAAAAATCATTGTTTAAAGTAGCCTATTCGCAAGGGTATAGCAAAGCTAGAAGCAGGGCCTTCTGGGAGTTTCGGGTTGCAAAATAATTGACTAGCAGTGGTGATTCTGAAGAAACCCTTGGAAGGGCAGAATCTAAGTTGGCTCTTGAAATTGATGGTGTTACAACTAAGACTTTTCATGTGAGCACAAAAGAAAATGCAGTAAAGGAGAATTCATATGAACCCGTTTTGAGGTGTAATCTATTATTCATGTTGATGTCCTGTTCGGTTGTATCATCTAAAAAAAAAAAATAGTAGTGCATCCCCTAGCAGTTTCATATTCAAGGAATCGCATAGTTTGCCTGGGAACCCATTCAATAACATAACCACCAAATTAATCTCTTACAGTATTTTTGTGATCTGGCTGACCATGATTCTAACAGTTCCAAATGCCCTTGTCTTCTACATCATCTCATTCTGATAGTTATGTCGCACTCTTGTCTTCTACATCAGCACCAACTGCCATGGTTCGTGAATAATGGTTGTGGAGAATCAAGTTTGGTATAAATAGAAGATGACTATCCATTTGCATCCTCCGACCTGTTGCTGCTACAGTTTCTATCCAAGTTGCTATGAAGTTGCAATATCTTTGTAGTAAAAACAATTCAAAGTATAAAACCGTTGGTATTTTTCGAAACATCAACATTTATTTTTAAATGTTAGTGAACTTGTCTTGAGGGGGTTTTATGTAAGAACAAAAAAATATTCTACCAATCAAATTTTACTATATATTATTTTTAATTTTATTTATAAATATATATTTGTTTAATTTCAGGTGAATAAAATTTTATCTAAATCATATCCAGACTTGGTTGTTGACTGGAGGTAGAGTTTTTCACAAATAGAAGGGATTAATATGGAACATTTTATGTGACATAGCAAAACTTAAAAAGAAGTTTGAACAAGTCAAATGATCATTCTAACAAAAACAACCATAAATTTTTATATAATCATTATATCTCAACAAATTTAAATTTTACAAGGAGCTTCTACAAGCCTTCTTCCTTTAATATCATATCTCTTTGCATATTGTTCATTTCTATTACTGTTTTTGTTTTTTTTTCTCCTTTGCAGGGTCTATATCTTCTGTCTCTGTTAAGGGTGAAATATGTTTAAATTGGAACTTTACGGAGAAACTATTTGTCACTCTTCTATGATTTGATTCCGGTGGTTCCCATCATGCAAGCTAACTTAAATCTTATATGGAACAAGTTCGACTAAAATCTCAAACCAAAAGAGATCAAGTCTATGGTTTCTAGCTAAAAGAACCATATATATATATAGAGAGAGAGCATTACCTTCTAAGCAAAACTGGCAATACGACTAAAAGAACCAGTCACTTAATTTAGTATATAGCAAGTATGGTTTCTAGCTACAAAACGTTCTGCCATGGTTCTCTGTATATAGCCCGTGTCAATTTCTAACAAGTGATTAAATTCTGTTATGTTCTTCAGTAAGATTAAAAAAAGTACAAACTTCTGCTGTGAAAAATAAGCAGGAACTTTAAAAGGGAGCATATCAGTCGTCTTTCCTTTGTTCAAAACGGCAAATATTATTCCATTAGAATAGTCAAGTCTCTTGTTTTGGGAGGAATTCCAAGTGAATTTATCCTTTACTCCGAATGTAATGTATGATAAAGAAAGAATGTCTGCAAAAAGTATTAGTGATACTACATCTCTCTTTATGCAGTTCTATATCCCAAGTTTCCAATATACAAAAAAGAAAAAGAAACGCTACAGCTAATTGATCTAACCTAGCAGCTATTCAGTGAGGACTACAGTAATTTGAAGTTTTCTCTCTGCATGTACAACTCAAAAGTACTGTAAATGGACATTTCCTTGATCAAAAAGCAATTATAATTTCTTTAATATACTAATCTTATTAGTGCCTGAAGGGGTTACAAAGCACTGTGGAGATTACATGAAAACCTGCTCTCAATCTGCTCCACCAAAATTTATCTGGCATGCATGTCCAACATGTATACTTTTGCATCTCATCATAACATTCAACAAGATCAAAGGATTTTAAACTTATTTAATGATGGTAAATATTGTCTGAACAATAGTGAGAATCAAAAGAGTAGCAGCCGCAAACATAGAAACAATTGCCCATGGGGTGCCAAAGTAATTGCTCATCAACAGAGCACGCCATCCTGGCCACCTGCGCCGGTAATACCTGTTCACCTTCCGGCACAGTTTTAGATAATAGTATTTTTTCAAGTAAGCATCAAGATAAAGCTTGTTGAAGAATTGCGTTGCCTCATCTGGATTCAACCAATTATCAATGATTCCACTACTGGTGAATGTATCCATATCTTTGGTAGTGTTAATGAGGTTGTCTAGGAGTACGGCATATGAAGTGATTATGTCAGTGCATTTAGGAGAACACTGCTCGTAGCTGATGAGGTTTCGAATGATGACTTCAGTTGTCTCCTGAACTAGCAATGGAGGGATTTCCAGGAATCCATTTTCGAATTTTATATCCAAGATGCTTCTTGACTCACCCGCCTTCAATTTAATTCCGGCGTCTACAAGATTTGTGACGGAAGGAATAGGTTCCCATCCGGTTTCACTATCTTCCTCTTCTCCAGATGACAAAACTAACCAATTTCTTAAGAGGTCAAGCAAATGTTTTTGTCCTTGGTAAGAGGGATCTATCGAGGGTGGATGAAATGAAAAAATGTTTCGAAAGAATTTAAGGGCAAGATGTGCGAGGGTTGTCGCGTTTCCAGGTTCCGCGGTCATGTTGAACAAGTGTTCAAGGACCAACCAAGGTATTTGGTTTTCTACCAATATCAAGTCATGATATAGGTACTGCAACATACAAGACATGTTGAAGATAGGATCATCAACTTCTCTAAGAAGATTATCTTCATCCTTTCTAAATAGCTCAATAAGAAAGCAACCATCTATTACCAATATTCTGACAAAATCCTCCACACCGACATCAATTGGTCCGGCATAACACGAACGTGCCTCTTTCTCGATCCCCCTGGTGGATTTGATCAACCCCTTCAGTGTTATGCTCCCAGATCCTCGGCAGAGAAGGCCTTTGAGATACTTCAGTTTAATTCTCTCTGTAGATTTCATCAGTGGATGGTGACGGTGCCAGGGGCCAATTGAAAATGCGTTGGGGGTATAAGCTTTTTCGCTATGCCTTCGGAGAATGTGGGGCACTCTAAAGATGCATATTTTATCAGGCATTATCAAATTCTGGGACATCATAATTTCAACGGAAGAGGTCAATGAATCAATATCAATTGTGACCTGATCATCTACTCCATGAGAAGGATCGCATATATCAGCATTCCTTGTACCACCATCCCTTTCGGATCTTGCCATCGTTCCTATGTGAAGAAGAAAAGAATAATGAGGACAAAAAAACAAATATACAATCTACTTGAAGAGAAAGAAAAGGAATTCTAAGCCGAGTGTGAAAAGTAACCCATTCAACGAATTATATATCTCCTTTAAACCCATAAATTCTTCAGGCCAAGCTCAACAAACCATGATTCGAGTACCTACTCAGAACCCAAACCCTTCCAAATCCTACCGGGTTGTATAAACTTGTCCTACACAAAGAAAGTTTTCTGCAAGGTTTTGAACTCAGCTGCACTCCAAGCATAACTCTGTTGGGAGTTTAGAAAGGTTTGTGATTTTTCAATCCTTTTGAAAAGAATAGTTTCCTAGCAATTTTCCCAAATGAGCAATCAGAAGGACCTATGAAGCTGACGAGCTGTGGTGTATGGTGAAAGAGAACATATATTAGCATTAAGCTTCTCTCATACCTGACAGAATGCAACTTTCCTGTAGATCTTATCACTCCTCAATGATTTTATTTCGTTACCTATGTTGAGTTGTTGACTGCTGCCTGCAACAATTTGCAAGAAAATTTTTACATGGTATCATCGAAGTTTGCTGCTGAAATTCCGAACCATTTCAGAGTGCATCCCTACAAAGTTTACTGTGATATTCAACTGTGCAAAGACAAAAATGGTAAAGCATTACCTTTCACGATTAGCCAAAGCCTTGATTCGTTCTTCAGGCTCTCAAAGTGAATTCTTCAGGGTTAGGGGCATGCACGTTTATTGTTTATGGAAGAGCAGATTGAGGCATTTGAAGATAAGTCTGTGAAAGCTTAGGCCGAGGAGGGAGGAAAATTTAGATGTTTCTCATGCGGCTAGAATCAGGAGGAGGAGAAGAAAAGAAGTGAGAATTACATATTTCTGGATGATATTTAAGGCATTGCAATTCTGAGACATCTTAAGGGGCATTGTATGAAACTTTGCTTCTACGAAAACATGGTTCTGATAAATTGCTCTGGAAGCTAAGGTATCAGTCCTATTCTTTTCTTTGCTTCTATCTCTAGAACTGTCTGTCTATTCCAACACCCAATTTCCTACACCCAATAATGAAACAAAATCAACAAAAAGCTAAACTATAATTGAGGCAACAGTAGAATCACAAAGCATATATCAAAGAAAAAAAAATAACAGAGAAATTTTACAGCAAAGAACTGAAAAAACCCTTTATTATTTCTAAAACGCTCTTAATTACTATTTTTTAAAAAATATAAAAAATAATATTAAAAAGAAAACTCAAAACAAAATTAATAGTGAAAATTAATATTGTTTATGTACTAAAAACCATTATGTCCATTTTTTTATATTCTTTTTTGTAAATTTATAATTTAGTTACTTTTTCCAAATGGTAACGGAGAACATTTTGGATAAAAAAAGAGAGGAGGTTACTGGTTAGGTTAATGTAATTATTAAAATTATAATTGTAAAATAAACTAAAGGAGTTGGGGTTATTGTCGTATGAACAAAGCGATATTTTTTGTTATTTCACTATAGATTTTGTTACATTAACATGGTTTTATGTATTTGACCCTTTTTTTCAATTTCAATTTGCATGCTCTCACTTTTACAAAGTGTTGAAAAATATTTTAATAATTAATCAAAATTAATTTTATAAAATAGAACTTTAGGTTACAATTAAAAAAGAAATTAAAAGAAGAGGTATCAATATTAATAGAAAAAAGAAAAACAAAACAAAGACCATTTAGACTTTGGCATAGAAAACTTCATTTTGATACCTAATATTTCAATTTATTTATTTTTTGTTCCCTATTACTTTTAGAAATTTATAATTCAACCCCAAACCTCATTTGTTTTAAGTTTCAATCCCTAAATGTTGAGAGTGGAAAGTGACAATCACCAAAAAAAAAATAGAGGGGAGAGAAAGTGCTTGGAAAGCTATATTTCAAGTATCAAAAAAATTAATATTGATGCCCATGAGTTCATCTTCTGGAGGGATGCTCAATATTGAATATGGTGTTTCTATGCCATCATGCTGGAAAAAACTAATTTGGGTCTGTAAATTTTCTATTCGAGTGATTTTCACTTTTTAAAATGATTAGATCCAAAAGCTCAAACCTTAACCTTACAAGGACCGGAAATGAATAGAAAATTGTCTAGTCAAATAGTCTACCATGACAAATGACATATCTTACATTAAAAAAAAGAAATGAATGATATGTCATGATTAATTTTTAATTTTAATTTTAATTTTAATTAATAGCTCTTCTCTATTTATTTTTTTTACTTTTCATTATTTTTTTATATAAATTTTAATTAATACCTTCTCTTTTATATTATTTTATATTGTTTTGTTCATTTAAAAAATAATAATAACTAATCTTCTTAATTTTTTTTATTTTTTTAATATTTCAAATAGATTATAGTCATTTTTTTTAGGTTTTTTAGATTTTATATAAATAAATTTTGTTTATATAATGACATTACAAGAACAAAAATTGTATGTTCTCGACAACCAAAATTAACCTTTGAGGTAAAATAAAAAAAAACATATAAATTAAAAAGTACAATCAAGATTAAATATTTATATAAGCATGCATATTTTTACTAGGATGATTATTTTTTGTTTTAGTTTTTAACTAATATATTTACTTATTAGTTCAGTGTAGCTTAGTTATGTAACTAGTTTATAAACTATCTGGGTGATATGAAGGCTAGATGAAGGTGAGATGCTTACCATTAAAAAATAATATAAATTATATTTTAAAACTTCATCTTATAGTTTAAAGTTATTAAGTTTAGATAATTTTTTGAAATGGTATTAGAACCTTGATGATCAAGTGATTACGAGTTTAAATCTCATCATTCCTATTTATTTGATAAAAATTAAGCACAAAGTAGTGTGAGTCTGTATAAGTTTTAAGTCCAAAGAGCTTTCACTTGAGGGGGGTGTGTTAGAAAATAATATAAATCATATCTTGCGACCTCACCTAACAACTTAAATTATTAGATTGAAATGGTTCTTTGATACTCGCAATATGCATATTTAATAACGTTGGGCAAAACGCCACAGGTTACGTCCTTTGACTACTTTTTTTCTACTATAATTCAAAAATTGAGCTACAATGGTTTTGATTTTTTTTTAATGGTGTTCATGGATATAATCGGTTTAGATTTGGGTTAATAGTTATAGCCAACACAATTTTTAATAATTTACAAATTATAGTCCCAACTCATTTAATCTTTTTGGATCCCAATGAGTTGAGTTAATTTTTTTATTGATATTATAAATATTATTTGGTAAGTTTATGAATTTTTTTATTCCTACACGATCCTAAAAGAAATAATTTTTGAACACTACAATTAAAAAACAAATCAGGCAGAAATCAATTGATGGTCTAAAACAATACAGTCAACTGAAGGAATTTTAAAGTTTGAAATGGATATGCACCTTCACACACACATGGGAGAATAGCAAGTTCTGGACTTGAGATGCAGTAGAATTTAGTTACTTTTTCAGCAGCTGTCATACATAATTCAGCCTCATTATCACATAGTAACCGCATATAAGCAAGGACCAAGTCCCACCTTAGAAACAACTAGCTGCTTTGCCGGCGCTATGCCGTAGATCAATTTTGGAAGAAAGGATGTAGAAAGTCACCTTGTATCTCAAATCATCTCAGAATTGAAAATCTATCCAATCTTGAAAAATCATTACATAGTCACCACCAATAGTCTCATATTTTTTTATGAAAGATAATAAATAGATACTTATATCTCTTTGGAAAAAAAAAACATCATTTCTTATCAGTTTCATTAAGTTCATCAGTAAAAAGGATGATCTCATCATAAAAAAGTGTCAAAAATAGAAAGGTTACTCTATGATTTCAATTCCTAAAGTGACACGGACTCCTCATCATTTAGGGTAGATAACATGTTAGTAGAAGGATTCTAATGGTTCTAGAAAGAAAGGATAACATTCATCTATAACTCATATGTAAAAAAAGATGCAAAAATAGTATCTTGAATATGTACTCTTTGAGGATCAACTTTTAGTATTTTAAAATATCTTATATTCATTCTCAATACTTGAAAGTATACTTAAGTGCATCAGAGATTAGAAAATAATCCTTGCAAGTAGCATCTCTAGCATGTTTACGGTAGTCTAATAGCAGCAAATCAGCTAGAAAAGTTGTTGAATGTGAAAAGGAGGACTGGAATTGTAAAACTAATTGAGTCAAACCACCATGATCATAAAGTTCATAAGAAGTCTGCAATAACCACGAAGTCAAATGCTTGATGTTTTTGGAAGACCACTTCTTAGTAAATGGACCAATGGTAGGTTTGTATACGCGAAGGCTTGTCCGATAATACTTGTCCTCAATTATTAAAAATTTTTTAAGAGGAAAAATAAAAATTCTTGAAAGTCACCGTCTAGAAAAATGTAAGTATTATGTGCATATTTGGGAAAAAAAAAGATAGGGAACAAGATTACAAGTCCCATAATATTTATGTGTCCTAAAAAAGGGAGGGTAAGAACTTACCTTGATCGAGAGCCAAAGAAGAGTGATGCTCTAATGTTTGAAAGAAAGTTATAAATAGTCAAAATAAATTGATGGTTCGTTAAAAATAACAATTGTGAACATTAAAAAATGACTCTTCAAGCACCAAATCCACTGAAATATTATAGTTGGAGAATTCAAACCGCCAAAGCAACTCACATGGAATCACAAGTCAGGCGATTAACCTACATCCAAGTTACCAAAGAAT
>Ga0325410_1002915_pt1 | contig 19226 bp, 5 predicted proteins | sample PopdelMetagenome_16_FD_206182 | JGI IMG/M metagenome (GOLD analysis project Ga0325410, IMG submission 206182) | Populus deltoides microbial communities from Bellville, Georgia, United States - Xylem-PdIQD-R3 | ecosystem: Host-associated > Plants > Phyllosphere > Stem > Wood/Secondary xylem... | reverse complement strand
ATACCTTTAAATTTGTTTATGGAGATCATTCTCTCTCTCACATGACACATTTATTATCATTCCTACTATTTATTCATTTATTTCATATCGAATCTTCATTACTCATCGAGACCTCATTACTTCGATCCTATGTTTATTTTTATTTATTTATTTATTTACGGGGATTTACATGGTCCCTTTAATTTTTTTAAAAACACATCTTGGTATGAAATTTTTTTTTTTTCAGCAATTTTTTCATTAGAGGGGAGAGAGGAGTCGTCAGATTCTAGAAGAGAGAGAGAGAGAGAGAGAGAGAGAGATCTTCATTAGAAACAATCCCAACCACAAAAAAATATTAAAATTGGTGTCAACGAGTTCCACAAGGTAAGGAGAGTCTTATAGTGATTGTTTTAAGCTTCAATATAATCTAAAAACTAGATCTAGGTTAATGATGCAATATTTTTTCCGGTTTATTTTAGTGGTTTAGACCTTTTTTTTATTAGGTTGATAGGTTTGTTTTCTTGATGTTTTAAAGATGTTTGTAGGGTGTTTTGTAGTTGAAATAGTTGCAAAACAAGTTTTGTTTGGTAAAACAAACCCATAAACCCAAATTTCCAGCCATCAAAATAGTTGTTGGATTTTGGGCTAACAAATAACACGTCGTCTACCATAATGGGCGACGTGTCATCTGTCAATTTTTTTTTTAAGAAAAAGAACAGATGACCTGAAAACAATAGCAGGCTCAGGCGCGCTGGCTTGGGCTTCAAGGCCCATGCGCCTAGGATTTTCCTTTCTTGATGCTTTTCTTTGTTTTTTTTTTCAACTAATACCTTTTATATATCTTTTTATAAAATATGCTTTAATTTTGTTTTTTAATTAATACCCCTCTTATGTTAGTTTTTAGCTTATTTAACCTTTTTTAAATCGTAAATATTTTTTTAATTATTGATTGTCTTTAATTTTATTTTATTTTATTTTTTGTTGTTACCTCATTTTTTTATTGTGATATTAAATTAATCAAAATTTAACTTGATTGTCAAAATTTTTAATTATCTCTGATAACACATGTTTATTCAGCTATATTTATTAGTATAAATTATTTTTTTTATTAACAGATGTTTTTTAAAACATATCTTTATTCAGCTATATTTATTTTATAAAAATCAAAAGTGATCAAAATTAATATTCAAAAAAAATTAAACAAATTAAAATAAGGATAAAAAAAGTATTTGTTTAGTTAAAAACTTTTTTCCTTATTAATGCATTATTTTTAATATTTTTATTAGAACTTGTTTTATAAAATATTATCATAATTTTAAAAGTAAGTTTAAATAAATAAATAAATAAATTATTTTAATGTAAATGTATAATAAGTTTAAGAAAAATCATATAGAAACATTTTCATATATGAAAATAATAGCATAATTAGATAACACCGTCAATTGTTTTTTTTATCTTTAAAGGGTGGTCTGTTTGCCATTTTTTTTTGTAAATTATTTGGACAATAGTTTTTTTGGTGATCTAATAATATTGTTCAGTAATATTATCTGAAAAATATTTTGGATAAAAAAACCCAAATCTTAACCCTTTTTTCACTCAAAAATATATAAAAAATTTATTTTATCAACCTCTATAACCCTATTTCTAACAACAAAACACATTATAATCAATTCAAAAACTCAAAATTAATCACGTTAAGAAGTCTTTATGAGATTTAATCTACTTTTTTAGACATCATTGAAAGTGAAAATTACATTCATTAAAAGCATGTTTGGGACACCGCGTTCCCTCAAATTTTGAAATTGTTTTTTTCTAATTTTTTTTTAATGTTTTCAAATCGTTTTGCCTTTTTATAATTACTTTTTTTTTGTTGTTTTTTCAATTATTACCTTTTTTATATATTTTTATAAAATATTTTTTATTTTTTTTTCAATTGATACCCCTTTTATGTTAGTTTTTAGCTTATTTAACCTTTTTAAAATCATAATTATTTTTTTAGTTACATTGAATGTCTTTAATATTTTTATATATTAATTTTTTTTTGTTACCTCATTTTTTATTGTGATATTAAATCAATCAAAATTTAACTTGATTGTCAAAATTTTTAATTATCTCTAATATTGTTTATTAAAAAAAAATTGACTCCCCTAGTAACGTTGCACGATGAAAATCTAGAATCATCTCCTTCGTGTAGAGGTTGAGGCATCTTGAAACGTTAGGTGACATAATGGTTGTGGATATCAATAACAACAAAAAATGTGATGATGATGATATTTGGTCAGAAACAACACTATTGGTATATCTGCCACGATATTTAATAAAAAAGTAAATCAGAATTATGATGTTCTTGAATTTTCTCATAAAAAACATGATAGCAAATCCTGAGATAAATAATACCATATTAGTTCAATAACCATCCATATCTTGAGAAGTTTTTTAAGAGAAGTTTTCCTTGGAAATCAATAGTTTAAATTAAACTATAATAATTTATCCGTTATTTTTCTTTAATGAATTAATATGCACATTATTAAAAAATAAATATTCTACAAAAAAAAACTCTAATTATCAATTCAATCCTCAAAGCATATAAATTCTCATGACATTACCTGAGTAATCTCTAATTCAAAATCATAATTATTAAACCTAACATGATCCAGAAAATCAGTTCAAAACCTAATCTATATAGGGGTTTTTTTAATCTGAATAAACATTAACCAATTAAACTAAAATGAGATCTATTAATATTATAAATTTCAAGGATTTTTATTTTTAATTTTTTATTAAAATAATATCATTTTATGATAAACTTGAATTGATTTATTGATTTATAAGTTTATTTCGACATGAATCTCAAATTAAATTTAATAACTATGAGTAAAACTTTTTCCTTCAAAATGACATAAAAAGAAGACCTATGTGTATCAAAATGAAAATATTTTTATCACATATTATAATAATATGGGTGTTACCGTGTTAGATTCATGGGGATCCCATTAGTACTCGAGAAACAAGAAAGAAAACTATCCGTTAACAGCCTAGAAATATCAAATCGACATCACAATCCTTTTCCCTGCAGGAAAATAGTAACGTTAAAAAACAACCCGTCTGTTACACTTCCACTTCATTGATTTTGATTTACAGTACACGAAAAAAATTCCTTGATCTTTCAAGTTCCTCTTTTCTTTGCCTGTTAAATTCTGTAACAACACTGGAGTTCCACGGTGGAGACAAAGTAGAAGTATATAGCGAAGAGGAAGGATTTGTTGGATCATATTATGCAGCGACAACGGTCAAGAACTTGGTGGAAGAGGAAGACATGTCAAAGCATCTGATAGAGACACACCGCAAGCCCAGCGCTAAAACACACCGCTGGAGCACTCTGCTCAATGGCCTTAACCTGCGCACCCACCCAACACCTAAACCATTAACTCGCCCGCTCGCCTGCTCAAACCCAGTCCTCCTCATCTTCTTCTTCTTCAAGCCAAACCCCTTTCTAGTCGATGGAGTGACAATTTCGTAAGTTTTCTTGCTAATCTTGCTCCGCTACGCCATGGTTTTAGTGCCTGTATTTGTTACTTAGAACTTAGGGTTTGAGACTCCGATTTTTGTATATTCTGTAAATTTCTGGAAGTTGAAACCCTAGTTAGCAGTTAGTTTTTTTAAGCATTTATTTTTTAATCCTGGAAACTATTATTTATTTATTTATTTTTAATTTCCTGCTTAAAAAAGCATGAAATAATTTCAGATTTTGATCGTACAGAGATAGGCATGCTAATCCCTTTTTTTAATTATTTTGAAAATTTAAATTAATTTTTTTCTGTCTCTAACAGTAAGAAAACTCCGCTAATGGTGCTGCTTTTTAATCTCTTTGATAGAAGGCAGATGATTCTATAATTTCAGGATGTATATAAAGCAGGTAATGTCGTGCCAGAATTTATTTTTTGTGTATGGTTTTGTTTTTGAAAATAGAGAGCTGAATTTGATTTTTGTTCGGATAAAGTCTGTAATCAAGGGTTTTAGGAGCTATCGAGAACAAATTGCTACCGAAGTTAATTGTGTTGGTAAGTTTGTTTTAAGAGCTATTGAGAACATATTGATTTATTAATTTTTTTATATATAATTTATTCATTTGTTGTCTGGTTGTTATAATATATTGAGTGATGAGTATTTTAAATTTCTGGACTGAAGGATTATTTCCTTTTTTATGAGTGTCAATAGTCAAATTTATCTCTTGTATTGCTAGCAAACAATGCACTTAAGAGCTTTTGTTCTAGGGCCCCTAACTTTCCTTGTTCTTGTGGATATCAACACTTCTACTTTACTTGTCGATTTAAGGAAGCTTCTTGTGGATTTCTAGGTTTTTTCTTCCCTTCACTTGTTGTTGGGTGATTTTTTTGTTTTTGTTTTCCTTCAATCCTTCGGTAAGCTTGCGAAAATTTGATTTCTTATTTGGTTGCAGTCTTTTGTTTTGATCTTCATGATTTTAATCAGCATTTCAATTATGTTTGCTGTTTCATCTTTTCAGAATGTTGGCACAATTATATTTATCAATAGTGTTGCATAACGTTCACATGTTTGCCCTTTATGCCCATGTTATATGTTAACGCATGCTGCTGCCCATCATTTTTTCCCAAATCTTTTTTGTGATTTCCTAGGCTGCCAATAAGGCTGTTACGTGTTTTGCTGGCAATGATAGTTTGTTTTTAAACTTTTGATGTCTCCTCATACTATGACTATGCGATGCTCTTATTTGTGTTTCTGTAATGGATTCTGGTAAGGATTATGAGCATTATTCAATCAGGATAAAATTGTTGCCGCTGCAACTTGACTACACCTACTGGGGAAATCAGTTGAGAATGATTGATTTGGTGACTGCCTTTATTTTTAACAAAACTGGTTTGCATTCTGTTCATGCAATGACTGTTTTGCTACTTAATTATGCATGGTGGATAAATTGAGAAACCAAATTGGTTCCCTTAGAGATGCCTTATCCGATGAATTCATTTCTATAGGAGATGCCTTTGTGATGGATGATTTCCGCACACTTGTGTTGGTTCATTAACATTTTCATTGAGTCACTTTCTCATTAAGTAGTATATGGTAATAAAATTACCCAAATGTTTAAAGTTTCATTGCATGCTATGATGCCATATGATACTTAGCAAAAGGGTTAAGTTTTTGGTGTCTCTTATTTTGCACCCTTACTTATAATTGGATATTCTAAAGTGGGAAATGTAATGTTGAGGAGGAGATTAAATATGGCCTCCCAATAAAGGAATGTATAAATGGTGTAGGAAGCTTATAGAGTTGATGAAACTTGGAAAGAACTAAACATTTAACTTTGTTTTAGCTTGAAGGCAATGGCATTTAAGGCATGCGTTCTTGCATGTCATCGGTGAAGAGTTCTGGGCCTGTTGATTTACTTGATTTAAACTTGTCAGTTAATAGCATTTGCATATGGCTTTAGGTGGAATCTTGATACTGGCATTTTTTTTTCCAGGCATTTAACCTATTTGCTTAGAGTTGTCTTCATTATGCAACCAACAATAGGTAGGGTATCCACTCATTCAGTAGTGTAACAAGTTTTTCATTAGCAAATTTGCGACCATATCTAATGCTCGTTTTCTTCTTGATACGGAGAACCAAAATCATATCGGATCTGCTGATATCTGTTTCAAAAGAATAGAGACAAGCCAAGATTAAAGTTTGCGAAGATTCCTTAAGACTTGGTAGTGTGGGTATTATCAGGTATACTCACATCTTTTTAAGCTTGTCCTGAATGTGCTTGAATGATCTCTCTTGGTGTTCTTTGTGAGTGATAAAAGTAGAGAAAAGATATTGATAAAAAAGACCACCAAATTAGATAATCCAGTCTGCAAGTTTTGGATTGTATAACATGCATGATGCGTTGAACAAATAACAAAAAAACTAAAAGGATTGGTGAATCCACTGTATATCAAGACACAACTTTCTATTCAATGGAACAGTGCAAAGTGCTTCTTGGCTGGCTTTTTTACCTCTTGCTCATTTTTTTTTGGCTGGCTTTCCCCCCTTCTATTCAGCTTATGTTGGTGGGCTTGGGCAAGGAGCATGCTTATTTTTTTTTCGTGTTAATTTCCCTTCATTCGGCATAGGACATTATGTTTTTTGGTTTGGGTTTCAATTGCTGGGGCTGGGATTGGGGCTGCTAGCTATTGGGTTAAGCTCATCTTCTCCTTTGTTTATGTGAATTTTTTGTGTCTCTCTCTCCTGGTTTTCCTGCACTCCTCTTCTCTTTCTCCATCGAAGCCACCAAGAACTGAGTTGTTAGGGTAAGGTGGGATTGCTTTTGTGTCTCTATTTGCCTTGCAATGATGGCGTGACTTATCAGCCTTCTTTTTCTTTCCTTTTGTCTGGGTTTTAACTTGCTGTTTTTGGGGGATTTGGTGCTGATCTTAAAGGCTTTTGGCTTTGATCTCAAAGATGTTGGGTCCCAGGGAATGGAACTTACATCTCAGGGAGCTGGAACTTATTGGCAAGTAACACTGAAGTTTGTCATCTGTGATTTTAGATGTTGTAAATGTTTGATCTTTTGCTTCAAGAAATAAATGCAATTGCAGTTTCCTAGACAATTATTTCCTACTCTCGATAAACCTTCTCTAGTTTAGCTATATAGGCAAAATTCTGATTCCATTTTCTTTTATAATTTTAGGTATTTGCCACCAGCATGCTTTGAGCTCAGCAAGACCCCTTTAATATCATTGAAGGTATATTTTCTCCCCATCAAGGACATTCAGTCACAGCCATAGCCAAGAGAATAAAATGCATTTACTGAAATGAGAATGTCCCTTATTTTTTGGGATTCATGGTCCTCTGACTCGTTGCTCACCTGCTGTTCAGTGATTGAGTCTCCATGAGAATTCCAAAGAGTTGGTTATCACTGTATATAATTGACTGCTTAAGCTTTATCTATTTAACCTTCTTTAAAATGCCTTTCTTGGGATACAAGTTGATGTCTGGTCAGTTGGAGTTCTGTTTTACCAAATGCTCTTTGGCAGACACCTTTTTGGGCATGACCAAACTCTAGAACGAATACTACGCGAAGACACAATTATAAAAGCTTGCAGGGTTGAATTCCCTACAAAGCCTACTATCTCAAATGAGGCGAAGGTGAGTTTGATTTGAGTCTGGTAGTTTTCACAGCATATTCTCTTAGGTCTTATTCTCAAGGCAACAGTGGATGATGATTTTTGTACGTGCATTTGATGGATTACATGATTTGATTCGTTAATGTCTGACCTATAACCAAGCAGAGAACCCACCACTTTCCACTAAATTCATAACTTCATCGTTTGAATGATGTACTTCATATCAATATGTATTTCGAGCAACTTATCTCATGTGGTGGTTTGGATAATAACATATCAACTCACATAATTAGGCACCTTAATGCTTTGAAAAGAGGACAAGCCACTTTTACCCCACTGAACAGGTAAGGATAAAGTATCCTTATGTAACTTATCTACATGGTTTTGATGTGGTACCTTTAATAAAGAAGTTGAAGTTTTCTTCTAATTTTTCCTAGGATTTGTGCAGGTTAGTTCTCCATCGTGCTTGTTCTAACTAAAATAGTATTGATCCAGCAAACACTTTGATTCGAGTTTTGTTGTTAATAATTTACATGTTGGTCTACACACAACTGAAAACTCAGTGATTACTTGTTCTATTTGGTTCTAGAAGGTTATATCTCTACATGTTTTGTTAATTGATTATTGATGTTTTCTGCAAATTTGGGTTGAAAGTTTTTGGTGTTACTCTCTTTAGTGATTTCTTTTGAAATCCATGGATGGATAGTTGTGAGAAAAAGTCTTAATTTGATAATTGTGGTCGACTAGTCCCAACTATAAAAGTAAGCAAGGCTATAAAGTGCCTATTTATACTCTTTTTCCTTGATGTGATATTTGAGTAGCTTAATTATTTGACCGGCATGTTCTTGGATACTGGTGGAGCTTTGTTTATGCTTGAGGGCAAGTCTATAAATGTGTATACTTTTTAAAAATTTACATGAGCTAAATTGTTAGTGATGTTGATGTGACTCCTGCAATGGTCTGCATACTTATATCGTTGATTATTCTTGTTATTCTCCTAAGTATTTACCTAAACCGTGATCTGTCAAGATTTGGATGTGTCCACAAACTGATGGTTTGGTCTGCATAACTCTGGATGGTTATGATAAAAATCCTATATGTTATTTTACATGATGATCCTTATACATGTTTACGATGCCTTAACTGTCAATAGAATCCATAATTAGCTTACCATACAAGCTGTATATACTCTTAAAAATAGGAAAGGAGATTTAGCTTACCATGAATAACTTCCTAAGATCACTCTAGTTTTCTAGTTTCCTTCTATAACTAGCAGCCAGCCTGGTTTCCCTGCAGTGTCTTTCTTTCATAAACAGTTTTGGCAACTTGTAGTATAATGGAGCGTGAAAAGAAGCTGAGCATCCTTTATCAAAAAACAAGGTCGGGCAACTCCTTTTCTAGCAAAGCTACTCGTGACAAGGCTGCAAAAGAAAAATGATGATTTACAACGTCTTTTTTCTTCAAATTTGGCACAGGAAAGAGTTCAGATTAGTCTATTCTAATACTTTAACATCAATGCGGATGTATGATGGTGTTGTCAGAATCTTCCTATAGGTGGCACTTTCTTTTCTCATGCTCATCATTTAATTAGGAAAGGACCAGGCCCTCTTATCAGATAATTCCATGATCAAAACACAATGTTAAGGTCTTTTCTTTTCTGAATTTTTTAGATATCTTTCATAAATTGGACTTAACAGGAGCTATATCTAAAGAAATGATTAACCTCTCTAGCATATTATTTGTTCAAGTTCACAGGAACTCTGAACTGTGAATTTGCTTTATTGTGTCTTTATGTAATAATTGACTAACTATGAATTTGCTTTAGTCCGAGCTTCAATTTTTTGTTCTTGGCTTTTAATGTATTGTTAAACTATTATGTCTTGTAATCAATGTTTTAAATCTATTTATCTTGCCTGATTTGCCAGGCGATATCTATGCTGAAATCCTAGAAGATGATGTTTTGGTCTTGCCTCTACATGTACTTGGTACTTACTGAGATAGGTCATGTTTGCATGCTTCCACTTAAGCATTCATTTTTTGAGAAGTGACATGCTCTTTTTTATTGGAACATATATGTATAAGTGGATTGTGAAAGAGTTGCATAAAATGCTTTATAGGTGCAAGAGCAACTTCAATAGTTCAGCCATGTAAACAAGAAGACACTAGATCAACATGTAAATATCATTGAGAAACAGGAGGAACTCTAGAAAAGGCTTGAGGCAAGTGAGGAAGGATTATGGTACTGGATTTTATTGCTAAAATGTCTTCTGTTGTATTTATTGTTTTTAACGTGATATTATAATTTATGTATCTTCACTTCAACCAGATTATGTTTTTACTTCAATGCTTGTGTGTAGAAAATCATAGAACTTATATATGTTTTAGATCAGCAAAACGATGAATCGATAGATTGTACTTTCAAAAGAGTTGCTCAGCACTTCAACGAAGTATTCTCTGAACTTGTGCAGGGTGGTCATGGTCATTTGGTTATGATGAAGAAAAAGGTTAGTTAAAGGAGCCTTTTATGTCTTAGTTTCATTTGTTCTCTTTATTTACTCCAATCGTTCATTTTTCCCTTGCTAGTCTTATGCAATGCCTTGACGTTCTTCCTTTGTCTTTTTATTGTTTTCCAAGTTTAATTAGTATATGTTTTGGCCTTTTATGTTGAAATTTTGAGATAACCATATGAGTGCATTTTAATGGTTCATGTCATACATTTGTGGTCAATCTAGATAGCCGTTGAAACATTTCTATAAATTTTCTGGTATCTTGACAAGATGTTGATCATAGATGATAATTGTGACGATGATGGACGTCATGAAGCAAATCTAGAGGGAAATATGTTACTGTGAAAATGAAGGTATGAATATGTTGGCGCTCAGTTATATATGTTTATTTTTTTACAGAAACGAGGAGATAGAAATAAAAAATGACATATTATGTAACATGATGCCTTAATTGCTCTTTTTCCAACTCAATCACAACTTATTGATCAATTATTTTGGATATCATCAACCATTTTTAACCAGAAAGGAAATGGACATCATTTAATGAGGAAAAAAAGTAGATAAGAAATTTTATTGTAATGCAAAATTTTCTTTGTTTAACTTCTAGGTTGTCGAACTATGCTAGTTGCTTATGATTGTAGTTGGTTGATGGTTGTGAGAGAAAAACAAAAGGTGAGTTTCAGTAACAGGCTCATGTTTTTTTGGTAAAATAAAATATGGTTTTAGTGAGTTTCTCCAATTACATTTTAGTCCGAAACCTTATTTTGCAATGACTTTCTTATGTTTTATTAAATAGATCGATCTAAGTATACTCACTTTTTTTTCCTCAAAACAAACCTATCCTTGTATTTAATAACACTTACTATTCATTTAATGTTTATTATCATAACCATGAGAAGAGATTGCAGTGACTTCTAAATGATATCATGAAAATAGTTATGGATATTATCTTTTGTTATGCTTAAGTTGAATTTGGTTTGGAGGCAATTTATCATTGTTCCCATGGATCTTTAGGTGGCAAGTTTCGTTTTGGAATTCGTTGTTGCTTATTGCATTGATAAATTTTTGTAATTGATTGTAAGGAACTAAATTTGTTGCCTAGACCCATTATACTTTGGGTGCAAAGGCCACTAAAAGACCACAGCTGGAAATGTTTGTCATTCATACTGAACTACTACTCTACAACTTAATGTTGAGAGTTGTAGGAATGTGGTCTATATAAATCTATCTAGAATGACATATATATTCATTACAAAGGATAGCAGGCCCAAAGAGCACTTCTAAAATGGCGATTTGGTTTTAAATTGTTCATGTTTGTAAAATTCCTGCAATTTGTTAGATTTTATTGTTGTCGTTGCAATTTGTAGAATGATTTTCTCGAGGCACCACATGTTTTGACAATACATTTCTAATCCTTCTTTTCAACTCGATTTAGGAGGAGCTCACATCTTTATTTGCAAGAGTCACTACAAAAGTGCATGATCTTCATAAATCTTGTCAAGAGGCCTTTAATAATTATGAACTATACTGCTAGTTAGAAAAGATATAGTTTTGCCACTACTTTATGGATTTTTGTTATCCACTATGGCTAATAATCTTTTATTTTATCTGCACAGGAATTGAAGGATCTGAAATCACTTTAAGAGCTTTTTTGGGTTTTTTTTTGTTGCTCAATTTTGTGGTTTGGTTTAATCTGTTGTTTTTTTTTTCTGGTGGTGTCCTACTTTCAGGAATATCATGTGTGTCGGGTATCCCATTGGTAATATTTTTTTTTTGTTTGAGGGTTCACTTGGATTAGGCTAATGGTAGTTGGGTTTCTTGATTAACTTATGCATTCTTTTCTCGACAAGGAAACATTATCATTAATATCTTATGTTTTGTAGGTCAAGTTGTTGAATTGCTGCATTCATTAGGGAAAAGTGGGAGGGGCTTGGTTATTATGTGCTTGAAAAGTGTATTGTGCAGGACTGCTAAGAGAGTGTGTTTGGTGTGTGAGGATTTTCTTATCCAAAACATGGATAGCGCAGCCCCATACACCAAGCCCCTTTCAGTTCGAAAATTAATGGTGTTGGTAAGTTTGTTTTTCATTGTGATATATATATATATATATATATATATATATATATATATATATATATATATATATATATATAATCTTATTCATTTGTTGTCTGCCTGTTATATAATATATTGAGTGATGGGTATTTTAAATTTCTGTACTGAAGGATTATTTCCTTTCTTATTTATTGCTATCCGAGCAAACAATGCACTTAACGAGCTTTTGTTCTAGGGTCCCTTTTAACTTTCCCTCTAAAAAACTACCTAGATTAGGGCATTTCTATGCAGCATCTTTGGCATAGATTTCCAAATAAGTCTTTACTGTTATATTGCAACTACTAGAGAAATGTAACTGAACAAAAACTTCTTCCCATAAAATGTAGAATTCCCGCGCCTTCTGGAAGAAATTGTCCATCTTTTAATCTACTTCACCGAGATTCATGTCTAGAAAGTACGGTAGTTCCATGAGTTTGTTATCTATATAATCACTTGGTCATCATACAGGTGTGTGTGGGGTAGGGGTGTTCACGATTCGGTTCGGTTCGGTTTAGACTAAAAAAAATAACCGAACCGAATTTTACTATTTTGGAGAAATATTAACCGAACCGGACCGGAAACCGGTTCAAACCGAGCCGGTCCGGTTCTGTTAAATTCGGTTTTTTTTGGAAAAAACCGGGAAACCTAATCCCTTCATGAAATCCGGTTTATAAAAACAAACTTTACTGCTTCAGCAAAAGTGAAAATGCCAAGGTTCAGACAAGACAGAGCTCCAATCAACTGCACTTCTGCAATTTTTGTAAGTGAAGCATTACATTCAATAAAACCTACTGATCAAAGTGGTGTTGTTCAAAGCTTCAAATTTCGAAACTTCACTTCTATCTCCAAATTAAAACTACAGCAGTCACTTTGTGTTCATATAAGCTGGAGCTATCAAAGATTCAGATCATGATTCGGACAAATGTTACTAGTGAAGTACAAGTGATGCCTCTTAATTTCTAAGGCTAGCAAGTGCATGGTTCATAGAAGATGGTTAGACCACATTGAAGAAGATTGAAACTAAACCCATATTTGAAGACACCAACAAAATGCAAGGGAGCAGGACTAACGCACACCAAAACATAGCCTAGAAATTTACAGTGATACACTTATCAATGGAGGAGCCTTGTTGTTCTGCTGCAAGCCTGCAAGTGAAGAGAGAAGCCTGAGGTTTTCTTTGGGAGATGCAGAAGGGAGAAGAGGAAGGATGCAAATTGAAGGAAGAGAGTTAAGAGACACTAAGACAGATACGGAAGGGAGAAGAGGAAGGATGAAAATTGAAGGTGAAGGAAGGGCATCTGTGAAGAGACAGATGCGGAAGGGAGAAGACGATAAATCGTCTTTGGCTCTTTGCTTTTAGGTGTGGGCGGCGGCTTTTCAGTTCAGAATTGAATTAGGGTTAGGCATATTGAGTTACTGTGGTATTTATACTACTGGTTCGGTTCACCGGTTTAAGTGGTCAAACCGGAATCGAACCGAACCGGCCAGATTTTATGGTTTTAAAATCGGTTTAATCGGTTTTCTATCTCGGTTCGGTTTTCTCGGTTAATTTTTCATCGGTTTTCTCGGTTTTTTCGGTTAATCGGTTTTTTTGAACACCCTTAGTGTGGAGGATCCTTTTACTTGACTCTCGATCTTTAGAAAAATAAAGAATTCGAACAATATCTTATAACATCAAGTACCAACTCGATGTTGTGATATTTTTTGATACTACGATAACTAAATAAAAGCAAATTAAACAATATCTTACAAAATAAAGTAATGCCTTATGAGAAATTCTTTTATCAAATATTTTGGTATTATCACTCAAATTCTTTTTCAATGGATAACATAAAGTTTATCAAATGAGCTCTTGCAGTTTTTATCACTAAAGAGTTTTAAAAAAATATACTTTAGTTATTTTACACTCAGGAGCTAACTTTTCTTAAGTGATTAATTTATTTTACATTCAAGCTCGTGTATTCTTTCAAAAAATAGTGTTATAACCATTTCTAATAGATGAAAGAACACTTTAAAAGTTCAAAAACAACTAAGTGAAGATTTTTTTATTTATAATTACCACTTATTCACTCCATGTGAACCACGTTACATCTTACTACACTTGATGCTTACAAATTCGCTTATCTAAAAGATTTCATTATTTTCATAATCTTTTCAAAGTTGTAAGCTTTCCTTATATCAAATCATAATTTCACTTTCTTAAGCTTAAACTAATCATAGCTTAAACAATCCCTCTAGATGGAATTGCTCCTAATTATATTTTATGGTTCTAGTTGTCTTGTCACCTGTTATGTCATGACCAAATTTCAATGTTTCATGTTCATCATACTTGCCTAGTGAGATTGTACGGGGATATCCTAAAGATGGTTCTAGCTATTATGTTTAAGTAGGATGATTAATCTATTGGTTTTAAAAATATCCTTCATCGCTTAGGAAAATGAACCTTAAAAGTTCATCTCAAGGCTTGTAAGGTGCAAAAAGTATAGACCAGGAGAATCTACATCGGTTACTAATACCTTGTAAAATTTTAGTGAGAGTCTAAGATTTTATGAGTGCTAGCTTGGGCAGAACACTTAAATTTCTCGAGGATAGAATCATTTTAAGGATTTTACCATCCTTGAGTGATGACAACCAACAAAAATCACCCAAGAGAAAAAAAAATTATAAAATCATTTTAGGAAAATTGAAGCACAATTCTCATAATATACGAGCGAATATATTCATGCATATAAAATCAATCACATATTACAAATTATTCAACACAAATAAATTACTTAGGATAAATGCAACATATACACTTATAAAACAATCACATATCGCAAACTCATCTAAACAAGTGAATTAATGTATTGAGGTTTTGATTTGACCTTTAGTAGTGGATGGACAAAAGATGTTGGAACAAAGGGAGGCAATGGCAGCTCATAGTGGTCACTTGCAGAAGCAAGACTGGAGTTGTAAGATGATGACACATGGTGGTCACTCGTTGTGTTTAGATTTATACAAAACAACAACAAAAACGATGAAAACAACTATGAGATCCTCGAATAAAGAGGGATTTCAAATCGTGGCTACTGTTGAGTGTATTTTAGGCTTTCTATAGGTGTATTGTTTGATCCAGGTTGAAGGGCAAGATTTTTTAGGAAGATTCAATCGGATTCAAAGGATAAGACAAATGATTTGGGTGGTTTATTAGGTTTGGTCTATTGGATTTATGGTTGTGACACTATGGTGGATAAGAGGAAAAAGAAAGATGTTGATTTGAGTTTGTGGGGCTAATTTGGTGGCATTGCGAGAGATGCATCTGATTGAAAGTGGTAAGTGGTAAGGATTGTTGCTACTGACATGGTGGTTGGTTTTGGTCAAAATCCGGCAATGCTACTGACATGTTTTTATTTTTTTGCTGGGTGGTAGGGTTGTCTGCAATTAGTCTTTGTTTCTTTGCTTTTGCTTTTTTCTTTTTCTAGGGTTTAGTTTCAATATTATTTTTTTGTCTTTATTTATGTTGTCTTGCTTCTCTCAAAACAAAAAAAAAAAGCCCAAACTCAAAAAATGATATAAAACATTTATAGTATTTCCTTCTTGAACTAGGAACTCTCTATAATTTTTTACTTATTTATTTTTTCTTGACTCTTTAGTTCACAATCATCCTAGTCCTATTTTTTTCTTTATTGCTCTAATTTCATTCCTTAAATTTAATTTTCATTATTATGTATTGTTTTTTTTTTCAATCTAGCCATTCAAAATAAAATAAAAATGCAGAAAGTTATTAAATGATGGAAATTCACTAGATTTTATCGAAAATATATAATATTTTTATATTTTTTAAAATACATTGAAAAACATTTTGGACAACCTTATCGATATCAGCAAAATGTCATTATTCATTTATGTTTTGCATGTTTTGCCGATGATATTATGATGTTATGTTGGGCATATATGGATTTGGTAGGGATTGTGAGGAATGTCTTGGATGAATTTGCTAGGTTGTCTAGGCTGGTCACAAATATGACAAAAAGCCAAACTTTCTTATTAGGTGTTGATGATGAGCTTGGAGCTTCTTTGCAGATTCTTTTGGTTTTTAAGTTGGGTTGTTTGTCAATCATGTATCTGAGAGTCTCTTTGATCTCTATTGGACTAAAACATAATGATTGCATGTCTTTGGTTGAGCGAATTCTCTCAATGATTATGTTGTAGACTTCAACTTCTCTTACTTATGTTGAACATCTTCAACTGATTAAATTTGTTCTCTTTTTTATCCTGGTATACTGGTATTTTATGTTTATTCTACCTTGTTCTATTATCTTGAGAATTGAAGGCATTTTAGTTGTTTTTCTCTAGAAGGATTATTCTCTTTTTTTATTCTAGGGCTAAAGTAGCTTGGATTTTTGTATGTTATTGTTTTAAGGAGGGTGATCCTTGGCTTTAAGAGGATTAAGACTTGGAATACATCAGCTATTCTCAAGCATGTTTGGAGACTACTTCCAGACATGTTATTAGTTTGGTCAAATGGAGTCCATAATATTTTGCTCGAGGGTTGTTCTTTCTGGCATATTAGACCTCTTTCAGTATCTTCTTAGTCATAGAGGAAGATTTTTCTCGGTAGAGACCAGTGTAAAGAGATTTTTGTTTAATGTATTGATGATGAGGCTATTACATCTATGTGGTTAGACTACTAGTTGTTAGATTAGCAACAATTATGTGACCTATTTCTTTTCAAAGGTGCTATACTCTTCCGCGATGATCTAAGATACAAAGGTGTCAAATATTTTTTAGGGTTCTTTGGCCTTTCCTGTTGGTAACCACCCTCTAGCCAATATGGGACTCCATTCGCATGCATCCCTGGATCAACTCTCTAGCTCATTATACTTGAGGACATTATGCACCATTTACTCTAGTTCTCAAGCCATACCCAACAACATTCTTTCATCTTCTGGCTTTTTTCCTTGGGTCGGCTTTATATGATGGACAGATTGCATGTGCTTCACATCATTCCTTTCTCAGGATGTATCATGTGTGGTTTGCATGTAGAGACTCATGACCATCTATTCTTTAAGTGCCCCTTCTCGATCTCGATTTGGGGAGATATCTTGGGCGTGAATCTCATTTTATGGCCATCTATGACATGGAAACCTCTGCTTTAGTAAGCATCTTTACACCTCCAAAAGAGGAAGAAGTTCACACATAGTGTAGCTCGATTAGTCCTCCTCTCATCATAGTATACTACCTAGTCTTGGTATGAGAGGAACAGTAAAATATATTCTCATATTTTCTAGACTCATTGAGATGTTTGTTCATAGATTTCTTATTTAGTTAGATCCTAACTTATAGACTTGTATCCTAGAATTTAGGTTCCAACTCAACTTAGGGCCATTTGGAGTCACTCCCAAGATGACTATCTTTCTACTCCAACTGCTGGTTAGTTTTTGCCTACAGAACCAGTCAACCGGTTCGTGAGTTTTTTAGCCTTTTGTTTTTATGTTACCTTTAAGATCTTTGATCCAAGTAACAAAACTATATATTTCTTGGGGGCATGCCTCTCGTATTTTGTATAATTTTTTTCTTTTTATACAACTTACCTTTATAAAAAAAAAATTAAGATTAATTAGTTCCATCTAGGGTTTTCTTTTTAATTTTTGGGAAAAATATGGGACTTTTTATTTCATTCGTAATATTCAACTATTTGATTTAAAATATTATATTTCAAATATATATATATATATAAAAATTAGTCCTTTATATTTCTTTAATTTATCTATAGGAATGAGTTGAATGCTTTAAAAGTTTTTAAAACAATAATAACTTGTATTAGTTTGAGAGGAGAAAATTATATATTTAGTACCCAATGTTTATTTTTTTATATGAGATATACACTTTTTTTATTGTTTTCTATTTCCATGCCCATTCTTACTTTATGTATGGGTGTTGATGTGTCTTTTATCTCATTATTTAAGGTAAAAAAAAAAACAAGAAGAAGAAAGAGTATCAATGTAAAAATTATTAAAAAGAAAAAAAGGAATGCAAAGATGACAAAAAGAAAAGAGAGTGAAAATTGAAATTCAATGTTTGAAGTTTCAACCTCAAATACCTATATTTTAGAAATAAAATTTAATATCAAGATCCATTTATCTTGGAGTGGATTTAATTTTATTTTCTAGATGTAGTAGCTATGTTACGTGTAGCATGAGTAAGTTTTTAAGTTAACGTAAGAGAAGAAGATGACTGCATTATAGATGCGTTTTCATGTATCATAATTTTTTCAATTGAGAAATGAAAAGATGTTTATGTGAACACTAATTAAATACTAAAACGAGAAGCTAATATTCAAAATTGAAGTACAAGATAGATGCAAATGCAAATATTTTACAATGATTTTTCTTTTCTTATATGTGTTCTTGTTTGTTTCTTCTTAGAGAGTAATTGTCATTGCTAATAATGAAAGACTTATTTATATAAAAACATAATTCAAATGCAATTAATTGATATAAGATATATGTAAAAATAAAGATAAATTAAACTAATCTCTTGAAAGCATTATAAAACAAAAAAATAATAAATAGATTAATCACTATTTAAAAAAAAAGGTAAATAAAACAACTTAAAAAAAAGTGATCGGGCATTAATCAATATTAAAATATGAAAAAACAATGCAAAGAAAAAAACCAGAAAAAATAAAAATAAATGAATTAAAGAGGCATATATTGATGGGCTTAACAAGTCAGCCAATACGTCCGATCTTAAAAGAAAAACCTTAGTCACGCCAGGCCTTTTTTTTCCCTATTTTCTCTAGGATTTTTTTTTTCAAATAATCATGTGACAAGTTGGCTATTGGTCAATTTTCGATCACCTTTAGTTACTGAAAAATTATGGCAAAATTTTTGGACTCCAAAAACTTTTTTTCACTTGAAAACTCATAAAAAACCTATAAAAATCTTGATAAACCAATTACCAACCCCAAGTCATTTCGTAAGAGAAAAATTAAACCAAATCTATGTTTTCTAGCATGTTCATAGAGGTACAAAAAAACAACTTTATGAGAAGACAAGCTTATTGATATAAATATCAGTTTTTTTTTAACTGAAATGTGATTAAATGATTGCTTTCTCTCTCCTAAAAAAATTCCAATGATTCTCTCTCTTCTCCTTCATCAACTAAGGATTAAAAGTGAAGAAAATAATTGACACGATCAAAAGATTTATGTCTTATCCTAAATGTAAGAGTGTCGAAGTAATAAATAACTCGGCAAGACCGGGGTCGAACCACAGGGAGGTGAACTATATAAATTACAAATAATATATATATTTAATAAAACAAAGTTTATGAGAATTTTATGGGATATTGATGTAAGAATTAAACAAGGATAAAACAATTGTCAAGGTTAGAGGATCCACTAATAGGATCCACTAATTGTATTTCAAATAAATATAATATAAACTCTTTTTATTACTCAACTAGAAACCACACATAAATCCTCCAATTGGATTATAAATTGTTAACATGATTACATAAGTTATCTTGTTTG
>Ga0325410_1002913_pt1 | contig 19237 bp, 13 predicted proteins | sample PopdelMetagenome_16_FD_206182 | JGI IMG/M metagenome (GOLD analysis project Ga0325410, IMG submission 206182) | Populus deltoides microbial communities from Bellville, Georgia, United States - Xylem-PdIQD-R3 | ecosystem: Host-associated > Plants > Phyllosphere > Stem > Wood/Secondary xylem... | reverse complement strand
AACTATTTAAAAAGCAAATCAAGACAGTAAAGAATTTATGTATGGTCAGAGGTAAGAACTTCGTAAAAGAATCCAATCTGAATCAGACACTCTGGAAAAAAAACAAAGCATGAAGATATTATTTTACTAATCATTTAGTCAGACAAAGTATATTGGAGAAGCAATGAAGCATTCAAAAGCATTTCGATCTGCTCCCGTTAGATGCTAAAGGATCTGCATTAACTGACGTCTGAGAGTATTGAACAATTTAACTGTTTAGTTGTTTCCCGATGGTTATGTACACCAAATATATCCAACATGCTGCAAAATGATGCAGCTTATGAATGACTACATCAATGTCGCTTTAAACAACAAAGTTAAATTGTCAGACTTTAATTGATGCAACAGCAAACTAATCTGATAGAAACCATTCAAGGCTTCAAGCACTTAGAGGCAAGACTTGCTATTTAGTAATCACCACTTTTTCAAGACATAAATTCGTGTTTTCAATTTCCCACAATACATCAACAGCAAGTCCTCAACCCCGCAAACCAGATTACCAGCTCTCAATGCTCTACTCCTATAAAACACTCACTTTCACTTTAATGTTTTACGAGCTGTATTAATGATTATGAAACAAGTTTTGGTCATGCTTTTGAGCAAAAATAACGATACTACTGTGATTTCAGCACAATCAAGACTTCAGTATATATAGCAAACCAGATTTTTGTTTCATGGCCTTTGTGGGTTATTCATCATTACATTATTAGAAAACTAATTGTTTGTGGCCTAGTTGGATCATTCATCTCATCAAACCCTAACTATAGCCTAATCATTCAAAAAGAAAAGACAAAACCAAAAGAAAACAGTACCTATACACTACATGTGAAGCATATAAAAACAAAAAATGGGCCTACAGTTTTTTTTTATGTTTTGTTTAACTTGGCAGAGGGGGGCTCTTTAGCACGTTACACCTCGATTTCTTGCATAACATCAAATATTTTATTCCTCATTCCCCTTTATAACATTAAAGATTTCCCTCTACTTTAATTTTTAGTAAGGAAAGGGACAAATTGTCACACGCAGATGGCCTTTATAATAATAAAAATATTATTATCACATGTCTTATATGGAACGACTGACAGAAAATATATATTAGTTAATAATTAGGATGCCAAATGACTGTTTTTTTCAATTCAGGCGGCGATAATGCTCCAAGGCAAGCCATGCCCTTTGGACTGTATGACATAACTTACCAGTTGATCAAACCACAGGACAAGGACAAGACAAAAAAGAAAAATATATAAAATAAAATACTCAGAAGATTTGATAGAAAGGGGGAATCAGCCCCTATCAGACAGTCTGGGAAATCACACTAACAAAATTGAAGGAAACTGATTTAGGTAGCCAGAAATATCCAGTTCTTTTGCTTGCTATCTTTTAGTGAGGAGAACATCTTATGCAAAATATGATCACGAGTATCTACGTTGAAAACGCCTGATCAAACATCTTAAGAATTTCAAGGGATCTGTTTGCCAAGGCAGACAGCTGCAGAAGTGACCTTGAACATCCTACACATGTTACCAATTAAAATCTTACAAAGTTATAGAGCAACCTAACAGTATTGTAGTTGGATGTAACCATTATAAACCATTGTTCTTCTTTAGTACTGCCATCAAAATCCATCTTTGTAGGTATTTAATTCTACAAACAACTGTAAGACGGTTACGTAAAAATTGCATAGCTTGAATCCTTTTAACTCAGAACACAATCAATGCTAAAGATACTATATTTTTCACTAAAATCTTACAAAAAGGGAAGTGATCGAGCACTTGCTCATCACATTTTTCAGTTAGCATCCATCACATACTGTTATATCAACTGATCAAACAGTTCTAGTAGAAGTGTCACTGTCCCTGGTATTATTTACAAACATTTTTTTGACATTTTGATAAAAAAAAAAAGGGGAAATGAAAAGAAAAAGATGCAAACTTACCAACAAGCTGAAACCAGTGACACTCGCAAAGGAAGTGGCCATTGAAGCACCAGACAAGCTTAACTCACCAAGATGACCTACAAACATCACAGAAATCATTTGTATACAATATTGCAACAGACTCACAGATATTAAAGGAGCTGCTAGCCATAGCTGCCTTTTCACTTCTTCAAGAATCTCCTTCTTGCTGATACCCCTTTCTTGGTTTCTTTCTTCGTAAAGTCCGACACCGTTTCCTTCACATAAAGGTGTTTTAAGAGACAAACTTTGCTGCTCTCTCTCCATTTTCTTTCAAGTGGGAGATTTACAAAGTGGAAGATAAATGTTCTCGCGATAAAAGACAAGTGGTCTTGAATCAGTATGTGTCGATGATTAAAGTTATAAAGTAAAAAAAAAAAAACTATCATTATAATAAGATAAAGAAATTAAATTCCATCAGTACGTATGACAAAATGACCATAACTGAAACGAAGACAAAAACTTTAACGCAAATGGCGGTCGTCAATTTCGGAGGATGTAATTGTCTACTGAACCAGACAAATTACTAGTTGGATAGAAATTAAGCGGTCTTGTGCTCCCTTTAAATTCTAATAATTTGAAGTTTATACAAGGGTTTTTTCAATAGGCATATGTGATCTTCCTTGCCATTAATCATAAAACCCTTCAATTATTGCATCATGTAGATATTTCTCTCTAATTCTCTACGTATGAATGCGACAAGTCTTGTCACTAAAGATAATAGAATTTTAATAGAATTATGCCTAACTATAGAAAAAAAGAAATACCTTATTGAAGTCAACACCGGTCTATATCCATCTAAAACCAGCCAAGTTTTGTATGTAGCATCTTCTATCACAGTGATAGCATCCTTTTTCTATTGATCCAGTTACAGCCACCTATCTTCTTTCCTTTAAGAGGTGGAACAAGCTGTTAGAGAATAATATAAATCATATCTTGGGACTTCACCTAACAACTTAAGTTATTGGGTTGATATGGTTATTTGACATGGTATTAGAGCCCTGATGACCAAATAGTCACGAGTTCGAATCTTACCATCCCCATTTATTTGATCAAAATTAAGCACAAGGTAATGTGGGTCTATGCAAGTTTCAAGTCCCTTAGAGAATAATATAAATCATATCTTGGGACCTCACCTAACAACTTAAGTTATTGGGTTGAGATGGTTATTTGACATGGTATCAGAGCCCTGATGACCAAGTGGTCACGAGTTCGAATCTTACCATCCCCATTTATTTGATAAAAATTAAGCACAAGGTAATGTGGGTCTGTGCAAGTTTCAAGTCCACAGGGCTTTCAATTGAGGAGGTGTGTTAGAGAATAATATAAATCATATCTTGGGACCTCACCTAACAACTTAAGTTATTGGGTTGAGATGGTTCTTTGACACAAGCTACCAAGTTTGATTCTTATATATGTAGTAATTCCATCTCTTTATGCAAGACAACAAACATTCTATAATTAGCACTAGTAATGGCATCAATATACGAAGAAGGCTCATCAACATCACATGTATCTTGTGCAATAGACAATTCATAAGCAACATAATTAGTACTGTAAAACTAAGCACGATTTGGTGTTTTCTTGGTCTTTGTCCTCTTTTCTTTAACAATATTATATTGTACCTCTTCCTCGATATCATCAACTTTAATATATATCCTATACCTCTTTAAGAACCTACAACTAATTTAAATCATGATGATCATGAGTAATATCTTGCAAATGACTGTGATCACTATCACTTAACTCCATCTATTTTCAATAATTTTTTTTTAAAACAAAATCCATAACCACTAATGATGTGAATTAGCAAGCATCACTCAAGAATCAATTAGTGGTACCAATTGAGTCTATTCTAAGATCTGAAACTAAGAAGATCCAATAATTAACAAGTTACAAAACTGTCATACTATAAGTACTATTAGGCTATACATGGAGCTACAATTGGAATTTATATGATTCTATAAAAAAGTAGCCACATATAGTAGTTACTATTCCTCTGACAACTCAAACGGTCAACTGGTTCAGATTGGTCAAGCCAATCGGTTTACCAATTTCTGCAAATTTTCAGGTGTTTATCCTTTATGAACAAGTGGTTGACTGGTTCACTTGGTATATCCAAGCAGTTAACTAGTTCAACTTAAAACCCAGATTTGACAGTTTTAAACCTTGTGAATCTTGGACTGACAAAATGCATATAAATTATATAACGCATGCAATGTGAAGTGTATGGATTCATTTTAATTTGTGTTATCAAGTAAGATATAAAGATTTACATAATTTGCACTAAAATGAATTCTTAAGAACTAAGTCTTCACTTGCTTTACATCTTGGACTTATTAATTAATAAGAATAGATATAAATGAAAACGACACCCCTATATTTTGCAATATAGTGCCCCTTAGAGACTTTAACAATTGACAACAATATATACATATATGTTTTCCCCCTTAATCATATAATCACTTGTTTTATATGTATTCTCTATTTTTGCTAATTCTCTCCCCCTTTGTCATCAATGAAAAAGAATAAGAAAGCATAACAAGCCATAGAGAAATTGAATATGAAAACATGCCATAATGTTCAAAATGTAATTATCCATTACAAAATAGGAATGAAAATAAAAAAACATAAAGAAAATTAAATACATAAAAACATAAAAATGCTTATGGCACAATCGTTTAGGGTGGTGGATATCGAGAGAGTAGATTGTCATCATAGTCTTGATATTGTGTAAGTCACTTGCCATATGATCTTGATTAGCTATAATGTGAGCCTGAGAGTCTCGAAGATAACTCATATCCATCTCAATATGGGTTATGCGATCTTCCATCCTAAATCTCTATGAATTAGTACCAGCATCTTCAAAAAAAAAAAGAGTTATAAGTGGCTTCTTAAACATGTTAACAAACTCGTCATCACCACTAACATGTAATTCTTCTTCATCATGCTCTTCCTCAACATAAGTTCCCACTTGGATTTTAGCGACCCAAACACCTTCCTCATTCAATAGAAATTTCATTTTGGTTAGGGTTAAATTATTTATTTCCATTGCTTGCAAATATGATTTGCTATCCGTACTTATTAATAAAATACTGCAATGCTCAAATATAAATGTCAAGGCTTGACCATAGGAAAGAGACTTTTGTTTCTGATCGTGAGCCATGATTATATTTTGAATTATAATATATGGTAGATTAATAAGCCTATTTTTAATCATACAATCAATCAAGCACATGTCCATGAATATGACCTCATCATAATACCCTTTTTTAGGCAAAATATTATATGCTATGATCCTATGCAGTAATCCAAGTTGTAAGAGCACGTCTTGGTTCTTAATCTTTTCTCTTGGAGAAAAATCATTCCTACAAGTATGCAAAATCACTGATTCATCATATATAAAACCTCAATTATAGGAATGATGTTGATTTCAAAAACCTTAGGACTTTCATTTTGAAATTCTTAAGATATCTACAAGCATTTGACAGTTGAATTTAATATGTTTATCTTGCAGTCTACTCACAATCATAGGCTCAACATTAATCCTTATATTTGAAAAAACATTCTAATAAGCTTAGGATAACTAGGTTTCTTTAAAAAGAATAAATTCCTCCAACTTATAGATGCATACATTTCATTAATACCAAAGGCATGCAAATCAGTTATTAATACTCTTTCAATAACTATTGACCTATTTGCAAAAGAATTAAGAATTTTTTTTAAATTATCACCTTGGTATGATGTTGGATCATTAGCCTTTTTGCTCTTTGATTCCACATTCGTTGAGCATTTTTTAGGAGCTATTGAGCTTTAATCTTCAAGAAATCAACTCTAATTAGGTTTGATTTGGTGGAAATTGAGTGAAATTAAAAGATAGCCTCAGTTAGGGTTATTGAAAATCAAATTGAGGGTTTTTGTGAGCTGCTGGAAAGTGATAGTCCCTTATATATTGTCGAGTAACCAATCGACCGGTTGCCTTGATTTAGTTTGATCGGTCGGCCGATTAAACCTCAACCTTGAAATTTCTTATTTTTCTCTTTTGATCCTTCTTATGCACTTAAAAAAAAATCATTTCCATGTGAAAATTATGTTCAAAACCTAAAGAAATCGAGGGGTCAAAATCTAAAATTTTAGGTAGTAGTGATATTATATGTGCTTTGTCTCAACCGGTCACCCGATTGATCTAATTTTATGAATTGGTTGACCAGTTTACATAAAATTTAAATTTTTCTATATTTTCTCTTTTAGATATATTCCATGAGTCCAAATATATCTTTTTGTCCAACTTATAGACTAAAAAAATTGAACCCTACTTAAAACTCAAATTGTCATTGTTCACACGCTTTTGCTTTGTTTCTTTACTTCAATCGGTTGGCCGATTAAGTTAGTATGATGAACTGGTCGACCGGTTCATCCTAGATCTGCACTGTCATGAATTTTCTACAGAACATATATTTCATACAAAAAAGGCATAAATTTCTCATTATTTCACAAAAGCAATCCTTACTTAAAAGCTTTATAAAAATATATGCTAATTGATGTTCTGTGCTTACAAACTCAAGTGCAATATCACCTTTCATCATATGATCCCTTTGGAAGTGATGTCTCACTTCAATATGTTTTGTACGTGAATGTTGTATATGATTCATAGATAGACTTATTGCATTACTGTTATCACACTTAATAGGTATATGATCAAATGCAAGACCAAAGTCTTGTATAGGATTCTTAGACAGACTTATAAAGAGATTCGTTAATAGTATCGAATATAATATCATCAACATATATTTATACAAGTAGGTTATCTTCATCTCTTTCTTTGTGAAGAGGGTGGTATCAATTTTGGTAATGTTGAAACCATTTTCAATAAGAAAATACTTTAATCTATCATACCAAGTTCTTGGTGTTTGTTTTAAACCATATGAAACCCTTTTGAGTTTGAAAACATGATCATAAAATGAAAGTATTCAAAACCTTGTGGTTGCTTAACATACACATCTTCCATGATAAAAAAAAATTTAGAAATGAACTTTTAAAATCCATTTAAAAAATTATAAAACTAGTATGACATGCAAAAGCTAAAAACATTCTTATGGATTCTAGTCTAACCACCGATGCAAAGGTTCTTCATAATCAATATCTTCTTCTTGATTATAATCTTTGGTAACTAGTTTAGCTTTGTTTTTAACAATGGTCCCATACTCACCAACTTTGTTCCTAAAAACCCATTTTGTTTATATAATAGATTGATTTCTAGGTCTAGAGACTAGTTCTCAAACATCATTCCTTTCAAATTGGTTTAACTTATCTTACATAACTAAAATCTTATTTGCATTCTTTTCAGCTTCTAGAAAGGATTTGGGTTATATATGAGAAACAAATGCATAATGCTCACTAATATTTCTAAGAGATGCTCTAGTCTTAGTACCTTTAAAGTTACCAATAATTAACTTAGAAGGGTATGCGCTTACATACCTTAGCTTTTTTGGTGGTATAAAAAAGTTACTTACCATCTCTTGTTGATTGCTAAAGCTTAGTTGATCTTTGTCAATTTCTTTATTAAGACTCAAATAGGGGTCTTATCTTAAGACTCAAATGTTGAACACTTTCATTAATGTCATATAGAATCTCAACAATTTTGTCATTTTGAGTTTCCTTAAATATGACATGCATGGATTCTTCAAGACAAAGTATTCTATTATTATATACTCTATAAGACTTGCTAGAGGAGGAATAACCAAGAAAAATACAAGCATTAGATTTTGAATCAAACTTATCCAAATTATCTTTGGTGTTAAGAATAAAATATTTTAAACTAAAAACTTTAAAATATGAGAAGTTGGGTTTCCTATCTCTTCAAAGCTTATAAGAAGTCTTTTTCAACTTTGGTCTTAAGCTAACACGATTTAAAATATAGTAGGATGTGTTTATGATTTTCACCCAAAAACATTTAGCAGTATCAAATTCATTTAATATAGTTCTTGCCATTTTTTGAAAAGATCGATTTTTCTTTTCCACAACCCCATTTTGTTGAGGGAGTTCTAAGTGTTAAAAAGTTATGGTGGTATCCTTTTTCTTCATAAAACGATTCAAGCAAATCACTTATAAATTTTCCACCATGATCGCTCCTTATGTTTACGATTAAAAAACCTTTTTCATTTTCAACATTCTTTGAAAATTTTACAAATTTATAAATAGTTTCATCTTTTGATTTAAAAAACAAAACCTATGTATATCTAGTAAAGTCAACAACAATCACAAACACATTTATTACCACTTATGCTCATTGTTCTAGTCGGTCCAAATAGATCTATATGTAGCAATTCTAAAGGTCTTTTGGTTGAAATGTGGTTCTTGCTCTTAAAGGATATTTTTACTTGTTTACTTATTTGGCAAGCATCACATAATCCTTACTTTTTTAAAAGCAATATGAGGAAGACTTTTAAGAAGTTCATTTTTGATAAGTTTAGAAAGGATATCCATACTTATATAACCTAGTTTTCTATGACAAAGAAAATTAATATTAATGCTAGTAACAAGACAACTTTCTATTCTCATGTATGCATTAATATTAACCTTATAAACATTTCATTTTCTATTACCAATAAAAAGAACTTTATCATTTTCAAGGATTAAATAGCATGCATGGTCAAACATAATTTTATAGCTTTTATCATACAATTGACTAATACTTAGCAAATTATATTTTAAACTATTTACAAGAAACACCTTTTCTATTAAGGAAGATGACTTACATCCAATATTGCCAACTTCAATGAATTTTCCTTTCGAGTTGTCTCTAAAAGTGATTTTTCCACCTTTGATCTTGGTAATGCTTTAAAGCAATGAATCATCTCCAGTAATATGTCATGAGCAAACACTGTTCAAGAATCACTCCCTATATTTCTTTGATTCCTACATATATAAATTCAAGATGAGGTTCTTGGTACCCATATCTTCTTGGATCCTTTTTATGGTGGTTCATGTTTTAACCCAAGTCATTACTAAATTTTTCCTTCTTCATAGGACATGCATAAATCAAGCGACCAATGCTTCCATAATAATTTCATGTTTAGTTTGGATCATATAATTGTTTGGCTTTAACAAAGTAGTTCTTCAAATATTTTTTATTCTTTTTAGGTTGATAGCCTAAACTTCTTTTGTTGAAAACACATTTTTGACTAACAAGCATGGTTTCTAAGATCTTAGAACCTTAAATGAATTTAGCTAATGTAGTGTTAAACTTATCAACCTTTTTCTTTAAATCCTTATTTTTCTTTCAAGTTGGTTCATTTTATTATAATCATCAACTATAATGCATGCTTTCTTTTTAGAGTATCTTTCTTAACAAGTAAACATGCATGGTTATTTTTAATAAGCTATACTTGGAATCAAACTTCTTGTATTCATCGTACAATGTCTTAAATGCATCATGCAATTCATTGTAAAAGAAGTGTTTTTTTTAATAAGCTATACTTGGAACTAAACTTCTTGTATTCATCGTATAATGTCTCAAAAACATCATGCAATTCATTATAAGAGAGGTCAGATTCATCATCCAAAGAAAGTACCTCATTATCGCTTTTAATTTCCATGAAACACATTTTACAACATGCATTTTATCATCACTTGTGCTAGAGTTCAAGCCATCACTCCATGTTACTTTCATAGATCATTTGTGATGGTGGTTCTTCTTTTTATTTTGAAGGAGAAGGTAATCAACTTTTGTATGTTTCATCTTGTTGTACTTGTAGCATCTAAGTAAATCATCCTAGCATTTCAATAGATATTGTCATTACCATCAAAGATAGGTGGCCTAAAAGTTGATCCTTCATATTGAAAATTAAAACTAGTGGTTGTCATTCTACTCAAAGTCTAAACAAACTTATATAAATGAGAACTAGGCTTTGAAACCAATTGTTTTTTTAGAATTAAGAAAACAATAACACTTAAGGGGATGAATTAGGTGTTACATTAATAATAGAAAATATTGCAATTAACTCAATTAAAAACAATAAAAAACATAATTAAAGTTCTTAAAGTAAAGAGTATAGGGATAGGAATTGCAAACTTGGTTTTTAATGTGATTCAGCAAGCCTATATCCACACTTCAAGCACCAAACCAGTCTTAAATATTATATTCTTTACTAATTCATGCCAAAAATTACATTGTCCTTGATGAATCCTTACCAAGCCTTTTTTCATCACTTGAAGAAATACTCGCTTCAAGATTTTTCACCTTGGTGATGTACTTCACTAATGACCAAGAGTTTTTCATTTAAACTCTTGAAGGATTACAGTTGTTTAAAATGTAGCAACACTCTCTTAAAGAGTAAATAATAGAATTGAAGCTTATATCTCTATAGCTTACTCAATAACACTTAAAATGTATGAAGATGTTTAAGTGTAGTGGATGTGAGAATTTATACTCTTGTGCAAGAATATAAATGTTTTAGTGCACAAATATGAGTATGATTTAAGATTGATAATTTTGAAGTTATTTTCTCTCTCTCTCTCTCTCTCTCTATATATATATATATCGTCCAACCAATATGCAAACTTGAGATGATATTCCCTTTATCACTTTTTTGACTTAATGGATCATCTACCTATACATGTACCATATAAGGCAAAAGTTGGAGGCTCAATCCAGTATGGATTGATGTATCCATTCGAGAGGTTAGATATTACACATGTAGTGTAATTAAAAATGTATTTTCATAGTTTTCTCTAATTGAAAACATTCATTTAATTCCATATAGGTACTTGTTCAACCTTAAGAAAAATATTAAAAACAAGGCACATGTTAAGGCTTTGATACGTGAGGCATATATTGTTGAAGAGATCTCAATATTATCTCATACTATTTCGAGCCTCAATATTTTATATTAAGATAATTTATTTTTACATACTTGAATATTATACAAATTTAATTTTTTTAATTATTTTCTTTTGTTGTTCAATAGATTTTTTTAAAAATATATATTTGAATTATTATATATAGGGTTACCGACAAACTTATTTCGTCGGTATATTCTAGAGAGTTGAAAAAAAGTTACTGCAAATACCACTTTAACTATTACATCACCAACAAAATTATTTCATCAGTATATTTCAGAGAGTTTGAAAAGAATTACTACAAATCACTGATGTAATAATTCCGTCAGTATATTCTAGCGGGTAAATGTTTTTTTGACACGATTGTTTGTTTGTAAAACCATCGGTTTTTTTAATTACCAATGGACTTTCCAATAGATTAGAAATTACCCACGTGGTTTTTTCCAACGGCCAGTTTTCATCCATGAATCTATTGGTAAAATACTCACCGGCAACGTATTAGAGTAAATACCAAAAGAATATTTTATCGGTAAAACTATTAAATGTGATAGTGTTTAATTTGGTGGTTTGCAGGTATTATTGTTAGAGAACAAATAATCAAACAACTTGTGGTTTGCGACAACTCATTTTAAAAAAGTAAATCAAACCTGGAAAGAAGAATTATTTTTAGTTAATCTTTGCACAAACCTTATACGACCCTAAATTGCCTAACAATTTCCTTGAACTTCCCCAAAAAAATTAAATTACTATTTTTGTTATATTTATGTGTTTCAAGAAACTCAACATTTTGATCTTTCATTCTTATCATAGTTGGTTTCTTTTTCTTTTTTACTTTTGAGAAATTTCTTCAAAACTTTTAGAAAAGAGCTGCTCTCATCTTAATTTGTCATAGGTCCATCAAACTAAATTAAAATACAAAAATAATATTTATTGTATAAAAAATAAAACCTTTCTCTTTTTAACTCATTTTTTTTTAAGAAAGTAATTAAACTTTCACACATTAACATAACACAAAAAAAATTGATTTTTATTGCTAATTACTTTTACTGATAAATCAGTGCAACTCTTTAGTAGTTATTTTTCCCATGAGTTTTTATAACACATATATACTAATCACTAGCTATTAAATACCAAAATATAATTTAACTCTACGTCTCTAATTTTTATTTAAATATAGTTAAAATTATTTTTTTGGATTTCAAATAATTTAATATATTAAATTAATATATTTACAAATAATAGAAACAATATATTATAAATAAAATGTAACATCAATAAATTTGCGAAATAATACATCATATCTGCAGAATACATAACAAAACATGAGTACCAACTATAAGAAAAAGGGTACTGGTAAATATGTGGCAGATACACAAAACACGTTGAGAAATAAAGATGGTTGATAATATTAATCTAAAGGATGAGGTGGCAGAGCTTGCCCCTTTAGATCCTACCAGAAAGAAAAAGGAAGAAGAAGGTCAGGTGATACACGAGAATGCTAATGGGTCCATGGAGTCCCTCGCTGAGAAGACCGAATCAGTTTCAGTCTCTGATAGATAGGCTCGAGAGTTCTTTTACTGGTTTGGAAAATAAAGAAAAGGAACATGTTGAAGCCATTTTGCTGGATAAGGACTGTGAACAAAACGATAGGGAGCTTGATAAAAAAAATCTAACAATTAATGAAAAGTAAAAAAGAATTAGTAAAGATATTTAACGAGTTGGAGATGTATGCTCTGTTAGAATTAATTTCGAAACATACATTCGAAGAATTCATTTAATTATTCTAGGTGCATGCAATGTAACAATAATATAGTTATTTTTTCAGTCTCTTGAATTATCTCAGTACAAATATATGTTAAGAATATTGTAATTTAAGTCTAAATTCAAGTTCATGGGATTTTCTTTTTTGGGAGAGTAATATTAGAGTTGTTTTTCAACTTCCATTCTCCTAAATTTTTCCTAACAAAGTGTTGTTAGAACTAATTCAATCTAGTGGGGCATTTAATGGTTTATGGGATTAGAGCATCTGTGATTAATAAGGGATAAATTCTAAAAATAAATGGATGATTGAGTTATATCCAAAGAAAAAAAAGGAGGAAGATTATATATATAGTAAGATAAGAGAATTGTGACTTTGCATCAAAAGAGGTAGAATAAGTCTACGAGAGAGGCTCAGAGCAAGCTAACATGTCATCACACAAGAAAAAACATGGTAAAAAGAAGATCACATGAAAAAGAGAAAAGAGATCTCTTTCTAAAGGAGGAGGTGGAAAATGGCTAAGGAGCCATGATGGAAACAAAAAAGAAAAAGCCACTAGCCCGACGAAAAATCAACCAAAATAGAATGACTACTTGAAAATCTAAATCTTCAAAATAGATGTTTATCTAGAGAAATGTGACAATAGTCACAAGAGAAGAGAAATTGCATTGAGTAGGTATGTGTAGACAAATACAATTGTTGAAGAATAACATATTGAAGAGATGACAAAGATATTCCACTAACTAGCCATGATGAAAAGAGTGGATAAGATAAAAATACAAGAAATATTTCTCGAGATGAAGATGGAAGATCCAAACAATAATGGCAATAATATAGTTGTCCCAAAGAAAAAAAATGAGAGAAGATGTTGAAGTTTTTATCATCAACAAGAGTACATGAGAAAGTTATATTAGCCATGATAAAATGATCATTCAATATATTGCAAGATGATCCTTCAATAGATTTAAAAAATTAAAGGATTGCAAGATTTTTAAAATTAACAAAGAGTGTTGAAATTAATTTTAAAACCTACATCAAAGAATTCATTTAGTATTCTTTGTATTGTAAAATGATTTAATTCCTATGAGTATCTTAAGTTATCCATGTACTAGTATAAATATATATGTTGAGATTATTGTAATCTAAGTCCAAGTCCAAGTTAATGGGACTTCCTTTATTATAAAAGTAATATGATATGAAAGACAGTTGTTTTCCACCACACTTCCTGTAAACGCTAGTCCAAAAATAATAAATCAATGTACAATAAGGAAATATTTTATTAAAAAATTGATAATAAGAAGGGGAAAATTATTGAGAATAGGATAAAAATCCCTAATAAATTTATTTAGATTCCAGATGGAATGAAATACTGAATTGGTATAAAAAACAGTAACCTAGTTATAAATCGCGTAAAACTCCACAATTGGATAAAATAATTATTTTAAAGTAAGGATTTGTGAAAATTCAAGGTGATTTTTTTTAAATAGAAGGGAATTCTAAATAAATTAATTTATGATTTTTCGTGCAAATAATATTGACGGTTCACTTAACTTGAATATTGGTCCAAAATGATTGGATTGGTTTTGTGTTAATTGATACATGTTTGCTGTAAATATATGATTAGTCTTTAAAAAAACCTGATTACTTATTGATTGCATAAATTGGTTGACTGTTTAGGATTACTAAATAATCCAGTTGACCGATTGATAGGAGGAACAATAAAATTAGCTCTTGTCTAATTTGATCAATCAAATTGGTCAATCATTTGTTTGACAGCTAGGGACAACAATGAAATTTAGTAGTAATTGGTCAACTGATTGTTGTACTAATGTGAGCCGGTCAACTGTTCTAATTGGCAATGAACTATTACTTTTTCAAATAAAGGAGAACTATTCCTATAAGAAATATCTTATCAGAAAAGAATGACTCACTATGAATTATATGTGTGTGTGTGTGTGTGTGTGTGTGTGTGTGACAAATGAATTTGATTGTGATAGGTGTTTGCGATATTTAAATATTGCTTGAAGAAGTTAGTCAAGCTCGCAGATAGGTTTGAACTTGTTTGGTTTATTCTCTAGTGAAAAGACTTTGATTTGGATTTAAGTTGATCCATAATGAAAAAAAAAACTATCTAGGAGAGGAATGAAATTAACTACTATCTTAATGTTATAATTAAAATATGAGTTAAAACTTTGTATTTATTGGTGTATCATGCTGACTAAACCTTGGAAATAGAAAATGTATTAACTACCAAGAGGACTACGACAATGTTTCTTGCCATTCAATGACCATAGGAAGCTTAAAATTGCTCTTTAGAATTCTTCAAAACATTGTTAAATTGAAGTTGGATTGATTTATGTACTTTATAATATTGTTTCTTCATAAGTAAAATTGGTTTCGTCTTGAATTTTGCCATCAGTAATGATGGATAATCATAAAAAATTAACATTTAAAGTTAAATCTAAGAAGAATATAGATTTAGGCAAGAATAATTATGAAATAAATAGTCCTCCTAGTAAGAATAATAGGGAGAAAGTTCCAAAATTCAATCATAAGACTAGGAAAAAGGAGACTCAAAGATAAAAATATAAGCATTTGAATTTGATATTAGATGCAAGTAGGAATTTAAATTTCACGCACATAATTTTATGAGGGGAAAATGTAAATCCTAGTCCAAAAATAGAAAATTAGAGTCAAATAAGGAAATCTTTAATTGAAAAAAGATATTAAGGAGGGAAAAATAGCTAAGGGATTTTTATTTTCTTTTTCTTCTATTTTTTTCATTCCAATCAAGGTGTTTATGGCATGAAAGTGTAGGTTATTGATTCTTACTCAATATACTAAATCAAAAGGGGGAAATTAAAGAGAGAGGAAGGTTTGAAGTTTTGGAGTTTTGAGAAGAAAAGTAAGGAAAACATTAAGAGGAAAGAGGAAGCTTGGGATTTCTTGCTAGAAAAATAAGTCCAATGGACTAAATTAGTCATGGTAAGTGGTTCTAATTAATATATTTCATGTGTTAAGGGATTTTTATGTTTGAATTGAAATTTTTCCAATTCATGATTTTCAGGATTATGATGTTTTTGTTTTGGAATGTTAAATTGATTAGTTATTATTGTTGTTGGGTTATTGAAATGCATAAGAATGGTTTGAATTGATCAACTTTGTGGAAAAATTTAAAGTCTCCATTTATAGAAATTAAGGTTGTTGAATAAAATTTAGGGGAAATGTGATAAGTTGTAAATTTCTTAATTTGGCTTGAAATGGATATTAGATAAGTAAAAGTTTTTGAATAATTGATTAAAAGACATTGGATAATAATTAGTATAGGGCCAAACTTGAGGAGAATTAATGTGTATGTGTGAGAAATTAGATGTTGGTTAAATTTTAGGTTTAATTTTGAAAAAATATATTATGGATACATGTAAAAAATATGAATTTCATATTAAGAAAGAGGGAAGTTAGTTTAAAACTTGGGAGAAAACATGTCCATTAGATATATAGATGTGATTAATTTTGTTTGGAAAGGATTTTGGTAGCATATATAAATTTCATGTTATAGGTATGTTTGGGTAAAGTGGTGAATGTTAGGTGGTGAGTGATTTTTAGTAATGTTAGATGTTTATGAATGATGGTAAAAGCCTTAGAAATTGGAATGGAAATAGATTTATTGATTAAATGGATGCTTAACATGTTGGGATATATAGTTAGAAAGTGTTGAGATGAGGTTTGGAAACCTTGATGTTGATTTATAAATTTAAGTTGATTTTGACTCTTATAAATGAGTTAGTGTGTGATTGGGTTATTGTTGAGTTGAATTGAGAAGGATGTGTATGTTTAAATGCCAAGTTTATAAGAGTTTAAATTAATACCCACCATGTATTTGATAAAATATAGATATTAAATTCATTGATGAAAAATTGATGTTTTGGACATTGAAATTTGTCGATGAAAAATTATTCACTTGGACATTAAAATAATGTGTGAACATTAAGATGAATAACAAAAAAATAAAAATCTATGTTAAAACTCTAAATTGATAAGGTAAATATTAATTGTGATTTGTATCGTATTAAACATGAAATTGAAATATTAGGATGTATGGGGATTCAAGGGTTAAATTTTTATGAGCAGTTTGAATGATAATTTTTTATTGTTTTAGGAGTTGTAAGAGAATATCTAAAGTGGGACTAGACTTCTCGAGAGCTTGTGTGGTGGGAGCCCAAGGTAAGGGATTCCCTCCCTTACTTTTTTTTAATTATTTAAAATATTTTTGTAGTTGTTATATTTTTTTTTATTAATGATTAATTGTTTTTTTGTAATTGGTTGAAAAAACAAAACTATTTTACAAGTGATTTATAATAAACCTCAACGATGGTAACCATTAGATAATTGAAATAATCCGTGATAATGATATTTAGTGGATAATCAAAATAAAATGCAACAATGATAACTGGTAGATAATTATAATAAATTGTAATGGCAGTAATTAGTAAATAACTATAACCAACTGTAATGATGGTATCTAGTATATATATTGAAATTGATTGCAGCGGTGGTAACTAATTTGTAAATAGAATTTGACATCGATGATATACTAATCCACAATGGTGGACCTCATAATAACAATGTTTATGAGCCAGCCACATGAGTAAGAGCTACTGATTAGGTGTTTATGAGCCAACCATATGAGTGAAGGCTACTGATTAGATGTTTATGAGTCGACCATATAAGTGAGGGGTAAGATGATTATAAGTTGACCATATAAGTAAGGGGTACTAATCAGATATATATATTAACAAGCTACATGAGTGAGGGTACACTAAGTGTATATTGAACCAACCACATGAGTGGGGGGCTATGTTTTGGAAAGTATTTAAGTTGTCCACAAGAACAATGATTAATGTTAAAATCAAATGTGTTATAAATATTGCTATGAGGCAATAAAATAAATGATTGGCGACATACACTATAGAGTAGGAAAAATAATATATGAAAATTAAATTGACCACGATGGTGGAAATTAGATATGATAAAAAGGAAATTGATAACAATGGTGGAATTGATGTGTGAAAGTTTAAATTAGCCGTAACGATAGACCTAGTATTTTAAATGTTAATCCATCCTTAATGGTAAGGGTTATTGGGCATGAAGTATGAGTTACAAATTTCTAAAAGAATTAGTGATTGTGAACAATAAAGAGTATGAGCTCGGATATGAAAATGGATCAAATGAACCCAATGAGTTGATTAAAGTATTAACAAATTTTATAGATGAATGGATTAATCTAGAAATGTATGGATTAGTCATAACTATTATGTAAACAAGCTTGGGGAAATATTGCTATGAGGTAAGAAAATAAATTACAGGCGAGATACACATATAAGGTAGGAAAAATGATATATGAAAATTAAATTGACCACGATGGTGGAAATTTGATCTAAGAAAAAGGAAACTGACAACAATGGTAGAATTGATGTGTGAAAGTTTAAATTAGCCACAACGATGAACCTAGTATTTTAAATGTTAATCCAGCTTCAACGTTAAGGGTTATAGAGCATGAAGTATGAGTTACAAATTTATAAAAGAATTTGTGATTGTAAACAATGAAGAGTTTAAGTTCGGATATAAAAATGAATCAAATGAGTTAATTAAAGCATTAACCATATTTATAGACCAATGGATAAATCTAGAAATATATGGATAAGTCATAATTATTATGTAAATGAGCTAAATGGACATGGAAATATTAAAGTTGGAAAAATATCTTAGTGTGTCTTAAATGAGCCCGAGAAACCTGATGAAAAGAAACCTATGGGAGAAAGGAACAATCTAATAGTATATGGAATTCTACCACATCCAAAGATTAACACAAGAATGAAAGAGGTAAACTCTTATAAATGATAGAATACAGAATATAATATGGCTTTACTTCGGGTGAAATTATCAACTTTCCATTAAGAGAATCCACGAGGTAAGATAAGAAAGTGTAGAAAGTATTTTAAGTTACATCTCACTTCAATTTATCAATGGGTTAAAATAACTTCCATGTACTTAGAGGGAAGGGCTAAAATTTGGTTTGAAGGATTCATTCTAAGTAATAAGGATGATGTGAATCATATGATCATGCAATCCACAACAAAATTAAATGATTATATTTGAATGTTGTACTTTCATGATCATTTCACTCGCACTAGGTATAATCTTACTTTATCTCACTTTTGTTAATACAAATTAAGTATGTTATGCATATTTTAGGATTGTAATGTAAGTTGAACTTTGAATTACTGATGTATGAATATAATTGTTCCTCTTTATATTTATATTCTTATAAATTCACAAACACATGTTGGTTTTTGTTTTCCTTTAAAACTTTCATAATTGATATTGTCTCATATCATATGGATTAATGTTATGTGATGAGTATAATTAATGAGATTGATATCTTCAATGATTGGATTGGAAATTGAGAATGTGAATAAAAATGAAACAACTCTCAATTGATAATTTGAAATCTTACAGGGAAGCTTTTTCAGAATTTTAGTAGAAATTACAGTTAAACTTAAAAAGAAATTGTTGAAATTACAGTGAGTTTGTCATCAAATTAATCATAAAAATACTAATGAAAAGTATATTTAAAAGTTTGG